>ERZ1066118.103-NODE-103-length-92343-cov-14.297211_pt1 | contig 92343 bp, 81 predicted proteins | sample MGYA00382765_ERZ1066118 | MGnify/ENA primary metagenome ERZ1066118 (study PRJEB33369, sample SAMEA5778348) | biofilm metagenome | biome: Industrial cooling water; feature: Water cooling tower basin; material: Biofilm | place: United Arab Emirates | collected...
GGTGTCGGTGGCCGGGCAGGCGATGGCCGTCAGGCCCACGAAGCCGCCGCTGCCGTTGTTGGCGTCGTAAAACGTCTGGGTGTTGCCATCGAGGGCCTTCTCGAAGGTGTTGGCCGAGCCGCCCCAGGCTCCGCCCCCGTCACCGAAAGCCGCCCCCGACAGCTTGGTCGTGCCCGCCCAGAACTCCAACTCGGCCACGTTGCAGTAGCCCCCATCGGGCGACAGAAAACGCCAGGTCGAGTAGGTTTTCTGGCCAGAGGGGGTGTACTCGTTGTAGGTGTCGGCGCTGGCCTGGGTGATGGTCAGCACGTCTTCCCAGGGGCCATTCTGCCCGTTGGAACCCTGGACGCGCCCTCCCACCAGACGATGGGCAAAGCCCGCCCGTGGGTAGAGACGCACCTTCGTCAGGGCGCACGGCCCCGTGCCACTGTCCCCGCCGCCGCTGGGTGGCGTGCTGCTGAGGGGTGGGGTGGGGGGTGCGGGGGTGGTTCCCACCGTGGGGTAAAGGAACTTTTGGGGGACGAATTGCCGCGCCTGCCCCGGATACTGCCACTCCAGCTTGGCCATGGCCATGCCGCTGCCTTCGTAGTACTCCAGCCTCACCTCGTACTTCTGGCCCCCCGTCAGGCTCAGCGTCACGGCCCGCTCGTCGGCGGTGTGGGCCTGCCAGTGATCGACCACCACCTGCCCGCCCAGCCACAGGCGCAGGCCCTCGTCGGAGGTCAGCGTCAGGGTGTAGCTGCCGCTGGTGGGGGCTTCGAGCTGGCCTTCCCAGCGCACCGAGAAGTGGTTGGTGGGCAGGCCGGGGGCCGGTTCGTCGGCCCACGTGAAGTTCACCTGGCTGTCCGTCCGCACCAGCGACGGAATTCCCGCCAGATTCGCATTCGTGAAGTACGAACCCGTCAGGCCCGTGCCGCCGCCCACGGCTCCGGTGCCGGGCGTGGCCTGGTCGCAGGAAACGGCCACGTTGGTTTGGGCGCTGGCCACGGTGCAGCCGCTCTGACTAATCGCCACCGAGTACGTGCCGCTGCTGGCCGCGCTCAGGCTGGAAACCGTCGGACTGGCCTGGCTGGACGTAAAGCCGTTGGGACCGCTCCAGGCGTAGGCGTAGGTGCCGCTGCCCCCGGTGAGCGTGGCCGAAAGCGTCAGGGTGCCCCCGCAGGTGGCCCCCGTCGCCGTGACCTGGGCACTCAGGCCCGAAACGCTGGCGTCCTGGGCAAAACTGACGGCCGGCACGAGGTAAGTGTTGCCCAGTGCGTCCTTCACTCTGGCCGAGTACGTACCCGCCGAAGCCGCCGAAATCGACTGGGTTGTGGCTCCCGTTGACCATTGGTACGACGCGTAGCCGCCCGGCAGGCTCAGCGTGCGGCCCGCCGAAGGGCACCCCACGGCGATGGTGGGCGGCGCGCCGGGAGCCTGGGGCTGAGAGTTTTGGAAAAACAGGTTGTCGAGCGCGTTGGCCCAGGCTTCGGCGTGCATGCGGTGGCCTTTCTCGGTGGGCGTGTTCATGAAATGCACGCACTCGGAGGGGCGCGGCACCTGAATGCCGTCGGTCGAAGGACCCCGGAAAACGTTGGGAACCGAATTAATCACGTTTTCCTGCCCCTGAAGCACCAGTTGACTCACCCGGTTGACCATCTGGCCATTTTCAAAACAAGCGCGGAACAAGCCCACCTTCGCCACCATCCAGGAAAGGTTTTTGCCCGAATGCTGGCGGGTTTTGTCAATCACGGAAGCCAGGTAATCCCGGTACCGCTCGGGGGGCATACCCGGTACCGGCTCCGACTTGAAATGCTCGTAGGCCTGGTTGAGCAGCCCGTCTGATTCGCCCTGGTGCCAGAGCACGGCCCGCACGCCCAGCATCGAAACGTAGTGATTCAGGGCCAGCCGCATGTTGACGTACGGCGTACCAAACGGCAACTGATTCGGCGCTTTGTACATGTCGGTGGTCGACTGGCCGTCGGCGCTTTCCTTCCAGTTGGTCACGTTGGTGCCTTCAAACGCGGCGTTCAGAAACAGCACCGGTACGTTGAGGCGGGCGGCGAGCATATCGCCCAGGGGCCCCCAGCACCAGGCCGTCCGGCCGAAGGGTGCAGGGCGGGCCTGGGCCGTGAGCCTGGCGAAAACCGGCGCGGGTGGGTCGTTGCTGGTGAAGGTGTCGTTGTAAAAATTGCCGATGCAGTTCACCCGGTCGTCGGCGGCGTCTTCGACCAAATCGCTGCCGTTGAATCCGCCCTGGCCGTTCGACTGCCCGGCGATGAGAAATACCTCCCCCACGCCCACGCGGTCGAGGGTAGCGACGTTGCCCACCGGGTTGCCGTTGAGCAGGCCCCGCACTTCGAGTTGGTACCACCCACCGCCGACGGTCAGTTTCCCGGCGAAAACTCCCCCCTGCGGGGCCGTCTGAATCGTGGTCCAGTCGGTGGCCGCTCCCCCCTGGCGTACCACGAGGCGCGCCTGAATCTGGTCAACGGGCTGAGCGTACGAGCCAGCGATGGTGAGCGTGGCCTGGTTGCTTTGGTTTCGTTGAAAAACGGCCCGGCTGATGGGGTGGGAAATCGTAATCTGGGCGAAAAGTCCAAGTGGGAGTAGGCATACCAATGCCGCAGAAAGCCACGGGAAGCATGGCTTTCGGAAAGAAAGGGTCATGAAGCAGCAGAATGAATGGTTAGGGTCGTCGGCGTTGCATCCGGGAATTCAACGCAGTTTCAAAAGTAGCCACTTTCCGGCAGGGGGCCAATTTTTATTTGGCAAAACCGCCTTCAATGCCTGAAAAAGACGATTCCTCCCCAAAAAAGCGAGGGATGGTTCGGCTTCAACCCAGCCGAACGATGCTGGACTCATCAATCAACGGCTGGTGCTGGTAGCGCAGGAAAAGCTGCGCCAGCACCACGACGTCCTCCTGGCAGTACTGCCGGATGCGGTCGAGGCCGTTTTCGCGGTGGAAAACGCCGTTGACCTTGTCGCCGCTGAGGTCGGATTTGCTGGAAGGAATGTCGAAGAGGGTGGCGAGCAGATCGAGCGACGTGAAGTTTTTTTTGTCGCCGAATTTCCAGAGTTCCAGCGTGTCGAGGTGGGGGTTTTTCCAGGGGGGCTGCCCGGCCAGTGCCAGGGATTTGGGCAGGCGAACGCCGTTGACGAGCATCCGGCGGCAGAGGTAGGGGTAATCGAACTCGAAACCGTTGTGGGCGCAGAGGGTGAGGCGGTCGGGGCGGTATTTCGTTTCCACCAATTCGACAAACTCCCGCAGCAGGGCCGCTTCGTCGTGGTTGGCCAGCGTGCGGACTTTTAAGCCAAGTCCCCCGTCGTCGGTGGGGTGAACGAACCCCAGCCCAATCACAATCACCCGCCCGAATTCGGCGTAAATCCCCGCCCGGCCTTCGTAAAGATCGGCGTCGGTCTGGCTGGCGTCGGTGCGCAGGTGCCGGGCCTTGCGCTGCCACTGCTGCCGCAACCGCTCAGGCACGGCGTCGAGCGTGGCGTAGCCCGCCACCGTTTCGATGTCGATGAACAGGAGGTTTTTGATGAGCTGGTGAAAGTCGGCAGTCATGGCAGCAAAAACAGGCCGGGGCAAGTAACTCATTCCCAGCGATTGCGCCAAACCGTTTGCTCAATTTTCAGTTTCCAGTTTTTAGTTGTTTTTAACGTGAGTTATGGGTTGTCAACGCGTCCCGTTCGGGACGGAATGTTGGTAGAAAGGTTTCCTGCCGCTGCGGTCGCGTCCCGTACGGGACGCAACACGGCGAAGTCCCGACTTTCTACCAACATTTCGTCCCTAACGGGACGTAACCTATTGAATCACAACATAGATAACCCATAACTCACGTTGTTTTTAAACTAGAAACTGAAAACTGAAAACTCACTCGTGCAGCACCCCTTCCATCCCCAGGTTTTGGATGGGGATGAGGTTGCCTTCGGTGATGCTGTCGGGCACAAAGATGAATTTTTTGTCGTACACCTGCTCACCGATGAAGTAACTGACCCAGTACTCGTTGGTCAGGTGGAACACCTGGGGGTCGATGGGTTCGATGAGGTGGTGGCTGCTGCCGGGCACTTCAGCGAAAAAATGCCGCAGCGTCGAGGTTTTCTGCTTCACGTCGTCTTTTTCGCCGTAGCCTTTCGAGGTCACGAACACGTTGGTAATCGTCTGGCGGTTGCGGTTGATGAGAAATACCCGCCATTCGGGCTGATTCGCGTCGTTGACCTGCCGGGCGATGGCCACTTTGACCCCTTCGACCGGCGGAAATTGAATGTCTTTCTTCATCAGTGGTACGTCGTAAGTTGTAAACGGCTGCCGCTGGGGTCGAGTTTTTGCGCCTCCGTCCACTCGATCCCAAACAACGCCCCGAGGTGGTGACGCATTCGTTCCGAAACCTCCGAAAAATCCGGTGCCGCGCCCAGTTCGCGCTGTAGCGAGGTGACGGCCTTGTCGGCGATGCCGCAGGGCACGATGTGCCCGAAGAAACCGAGGTCGGTGCTGACGTTGAAGGCAAAGCCGTGCATGGTCACCCAGCGGCTGGCCCGCACGCCCATCGCGCAGATTTTGCGGGGAGTTTCGCCTCCGTCGTAACCGAGCCACACGCCCGTCAGGCCCGGAATGCGCCCGGCGTCGAGGCCGTAGTCGGCGCAGGTCCGGATGACGGCCTCCTCCAGCGTGCGCATGTAGCGGTGGATGTCGGTGAAAAAATTTTCGAGGTCGAAAATCGGGTAGCCCACCAACTGCCCCGGCCCGTGGAAGGTGATGTCGCCGCCCCGATGGATGCGGTGGTACGTGGCTCCGACGGCCGCCAGGCTCGCCTCGTCGAGCAGCAGGTGTTCGGGTTTGCCGCTTTTGCCCATCGTGTACACGGGCGGGTGCTGGCAGAAAAGCAGGTAGTTGGGCGTGGGCTGGTCGGGCCGCTCGCGGGCGACCAGTTTGGCGGCTACCACCTCGGCAAACAGCCGTTCCTGCTCGGCAGTGGCTTCGGCGTAACCCATCAGGCCGAGGTCGCGAAACTGCACGGATTTGTTCGGGTGGGGCATTTTTCGGAAACTTGAACGGTGGATGCTGAAGCAGGATGCTTGATGAAAGGCAAGATACGGGATGACGTTATCCAGCATCCAGCATCCGGTATCGTGTCTTTCGTCCAGTGCCACCGAATTTACAAAAAAACGCCCGCATCGGTTCCATGCCCGCCCACCTCGACACGGGTCGCCGGGGCGAAGACCTCGCCGCCCAACTGCTGCTCGGAAAAGGCTACGAACTCGTCGCCCGCAACTACCGCGCGGGCCGGGGTGAGGTGGATTTAATCGTCAGAAACGAAAAAACGCTGGTGTTCGTGGAAGTAAAAACCCGCACGAACCTGGCCTTTGGGATGCCCGAAGCGGCCGTTTCGAGGCGCAAAGCCGCGCTCATCACCCAGGCCGCCGACGCGTACATTTTCAGCACTGACTGGCACGGCAACATCCGCTTCGACGTCGTGGCCGTGGTGCTCAGGCCCCATCAGCCGCCGGAGGTGGTGCATTTTGAGGATGCTTTCTTTTAATGGATAATTGAGAATGGACAATGGATAATGACTTGGCGATTTGCCGTTTCATTATCCATTGTCCATTCTCAATTAAAACTTCTCTTCCTCCTCCTCGTCCGCCGCTTTCTTGGGGTTTTTGTTTTCGTAGGTCAGTTTGCCCCGGTTGTCCCACTCGCGGAGCACGACGGGTTCGGCCTCGTCCCACTTGTCGCGGCCGTACTGAATTTCGCGCCTGGTGCGCCCGCCGGAGCCGAACTGGTGGTATTCCCGCCACTTGCCCACGCGGACGGAGTCGTCAAGCTTGCCCTCGGTTTTGAGTTGCCCGCCTTCATAAAACTCCCGGTAGTCGCCCGTGCAGTGGCCGTAGAGTTTGGGAATGATTTCCTTCACCTTCGTGCGGGCCTCGTCGTAGTAGATGACGTAGGAATCTTCGGGAAAACCTTTGTCGTAGCGAATTTTATCGCGGAGCGTGAAATCGGCGTTGTAGCTGGCCCAGCGGCCGTGTTTGTTCCCCACGAAAAAGTAACCCTCCTCCATCAGCGCGTCGCCCACCACGCGGCGGTAGGGGCCGTGCAGGATTTGGGCGTAGGCTTTGTCTTTGATGGGTACTGTAGTCACGCGGTGGGCGCGCTCATCGTACCAGGCCACGTCTTTGGCGTAGGGGCTGGGCTGTTTGTATTCCTTCAGCACGAAAAATTCCTCGGTCGTGATGCGGTCGCCCTGGCCGAAGCGGTTGACGACGCGCGTCACGGCCAGGCCGTCGTACTCGTTTTTGAGGAAACTGTTCGGGTTGTCGGGTTTCTTCCGCTTTTTCTTCTCGGGCTGGACTTTCAGGCCCAGATCGGGCAGGGCCTCGGCGTTGGTGGTGGCATCGGTGGCGGGTTGCTCGCCCTTGATGATTGCCCTGACGGCGTTTTTTTTGTCAATGAGTTCGTCCACCACCGTTTTGCGGCCGCTTTTGACGATGGCGGGTTTGTTGGAGGTTGTAAACACGGCACTGCTGTCGGCCACCGACTGGGCGTAGCCGCCGAGGGCCGGGAAGACGAGCGCAAAAACGAGGAGTCGGTTCATGGGCACCAAACGCGGAAGCGATTGTGTTAGCTTTGCAACGCCGTGGTTGCGGCTTTGTTGTTGGTCTGAACCGCGATTGGCCCGGATTTTAGGATTCTCAGGATGAAACACGAAAAGTCAGATTGATTCATCTTGAGAAAATTCGTAGAAGCCATCCTGTCCATCCTAAAATCCGGGCCAATCGCGGTTCAGACATACCGCCAAATTTAACGCCATTTTTCGTGGAAAAAGACGCCAAGATTTACATCGCCGGCCACCGGGGCATGGTCGGCTCCGCCATTCACCGCCGCCTGAAACGGGAAGGATTCCAAAACTTCGTGTTCCGTACCTCCGCCGAGCTGGACCTGCGCGACCAGGTCGCCGTGCGGGAATTTTTCAGGGCCGAACGCCCCGACTACGTCTTCCTGGCCGCCGCCAAAGTGGGCGGCATCGTAGCCAACAACACGTACCGGGCCGAATTCCTGTACGACAACCTGATGATGGAGAGCAACGTCATCGACGCGGCCTACCGCTCGGGCGTACGGAAGCTGATGTTCCTCGGCTCGTCGTGCATTTACCCAAAAATGGCCCCACAGCCCCTGCGCGAGGACTACCTGCTCACCGGCCTGCTGGAGGAAACCAACGAACCCTACGCCATCGCCAAAATCGCGGGCATCAAACTCTGCGAAGCCTACCGGAGCCAGTACGGGTGCAACTTCATCTCGGTGATGCCGACGAATTTGTACGGCCCCAACGACAACTACGACCTGCAAAACTCGCACGTGCTGCCCGCGCTGATTCGGAAATTTCACGAAGCGAAGCAGGACGGCAAGCCCACGGTGGAAGTGTGGGGCAGCGGCTCGCCCCGGCGCGAATTCCTCCACGCCGACGACCTGGCCGACGCCTGCCTGTTTTTGATGGAAAACTACGACGACCCGACGCTCATCAACATCGGTACGGGCGAGGACGTGACCATCCGCGAACTGGCCGAACTCGTGCAACGGACGGTCGGCTACGAAGGCGAAATCGTCTGGAACACCAGCAAGCCCGACGGCACGCCCCGCAAACTGATGGACGTGAGCAAACTCCACGCCCTCGGCTGGCGGCACCGCACCAGCCTGCCCGACGGCATTCGGGCCGTGTACGAAGCGTTTGCGAAGGCGGAAGAGGTTCGAGTTTACTGAAGTTTTTTAACCACAGAGTTCACGGAGTTTTTCACAGAGGACGCAGAGCAATTCTCCGTGTCCTCTGTGAAAAACTCCGTGAACTCTGTGGTTAAAAACGCCCTACTTCAACGCTTCCAGTTCCGTCCTTACAAAATTCATCAACCCCGCGATGTGTTCTTTCGAGAAATCGAAGGGCACGTGGGCGGCTTCGTAGAGCGCGGGCAGGTTGCGGGTGTAGCCTAGTCGGAGCGCCGCCAGGTAACCGTCGAGGCCGCGCCGGGGGGCTTCCCGGAAATTCTTCCACACGCCCACCGCGCCGAGTTGGGCGATGCCGTACTCAATGTAGTAAAACGGCACCTCGTAAATGTGCAATTGCTTCTGCCACAGGTACGAGCGGTACAGTTCCAGCCCGCCCCAGTCGGTCACGCCGTCGCTGAATTGGGTGAAGATGCGGTTCCAGGCAGCGAGCCGCTCCTCGGTCGAATGGGCCGGGTTTTCGTAGAGCCAATGCTGGAATTTGTCCACCGTGGCCACCCAGGGCAGGGTTTCCAGAATCGATTCGAGGTGCTGAATTTTCGCCCGGCGCAGGTCGTCGGGGTTGGGGAAAAACACGTCCCAGTGGTCCATCGTGAGCAGTTCCATGCTCATCGAGGCCAGTTCGGCGATTTCCGAGGGCGGGTGCTTGAACGAATTCAGCAGCAAATTCCGCGTCACGATGCTGTGAACGGCGTGGCCCCCCTCGTGGAGCAGCGTCACCATGTCGCGGAGGTTGGAGGTGGCGTTCATGAAAATAAATGGCACGCCGGTTTCGTCGAGGGGGTAATTGTAGCCGCCGGGGGCCTTGCCCTTGCGCGAGGTAAGGTCGAGTTGCCCCATGCGCCGCATGATGCGCAGGCAATCGCCCAGGAACGGGTCGAGGCGGGTGAAGACCTCGATGGTTTTTTCGAGCAATTCCTCGCCCGTCTCGAAGGGTTTCAGGGCCGGGCGGTGGTGCGGGTCTACCTTCAAATCCCAGGGCCGGAGGGCGTCGAGGCCGAGGGCGGTTTTACGCTCGGCGGCCAGTTCGTCGAGCATCGGCACCACGGTTTCGGCCACGGCTTCGTGGAAGCGGAAGCAGTCGTCGGGCGTGTAATCGAAGCGGCCCAGTGCGGCAAACATGTAGTCGCGGTAGGTGTCGAACCCGGCGTTGCGGGCCATGCGGTGGCGCAGGTCGCGGAGTTGCTCGAAGAGTTCGTCCAGCTTCTGCCGGTCCTGCATCCGCCGTTGTTGAATAGCCCGGTAGGCTTCCTCGCGCACGGCGCGGTTCGGGTCCTGCAAGCGGTCGCCCGCTTTTTGGAGGGTCATTTCTTCGCCATCCAAAACGACGGTCATCGCCCCGCTGATGGCTCCGTACTGCTGTTCGAGGGTCTGGATGCGGGTCTGGAGGGGGATGTTTTCTTCCCGGAACAGTTCAATCTGCTGCCGCAGCCCGCGAAGGGTGATGTCGAAGCCCTCGTCGCGGAGTTCGGCCAGAAACGGACTGGCCACCGCTTTTTTGTCGAGTTCGTTGCCGTAGGTGGTTAGTTCGGGCTGGATGTCTTCGACGAACGTCTGGAACCGCTGCATCAGCACCGGGTCGGCCGTGTCGCAGGTCATGCGGATGTAGCGCCAGGCGAAATCTTCGGCCAGAAAACTTTCTAGCTCGGAGCGGTCGATGAACCACTGCCGCAGGTCGGTGGCGGAAGGGAGCGGACGGGCCTTCAGTTCCTCAAAAAAAGGCAGCAGGTCGTCCCAGGTTTCAAACGTAAAATGTTCGGGTAAAAAACGGCGCGTGGGGCGTTGGGTCGAAAGCAGGTCGGTCATCATTAGTGGCAAAAAGGAAAAACAAGGAATAAGAAATGAAAAAGGCAGAAGGCTTTTCTCCGCGCGGCGGCCGCTTCTTACTTTCTCATTTCTTATTCCTTGTTTTTCATTCGGTTCAAAAAACCAAAGCTACGCATTCCCCACCGCTTATTCCCGGAGGGCGCGCTCCACATTTTCCTCCGCCCGCTCGACCTGCCGCGAGAACCGCCGGAATTGTTGCCGCACGGCCCGCACGGCCACGTTTTCGCGGGGGCGGGTTTCCTCCGGTTCGCCGAGCAGAAAGCCAAAGGCTTGCAAGCCCTCGACGTGGTCGCAGATGACTTTCAGAATCGCCGTCACGGGTAGGGCCAGCACCAGCCCCGAAATGCCCCAGAGTTGGCCCATCAGGAAAAACGCCACGATGGCCGCCAGGGGGTTGATGCTCACCTTCGAGCCGACCACGTAGGGCGTGATGAAATTGCCTTCCAGAATTTGCACCAGCCCGAACACCGCCGCCACGCCCAGGGCGTAGGCCGCTGAATCTTTCGTAACGAGCGCGTACAGAATCGGCAGCAGCGAACCAATCAGGATGCCGATGTAGGGGATCAGGAGCAGGATGGAAGCCAGGATGCCGAAAAACGGCGCGTAGTCGATGCCCAGCACGAACAGCCCCAGGGTGTTGAGCGCCGCCACGATGCCGATGACCAGAATCAACCCGACGAGGTAATCCTTGACGACGGTGTAGATTTTCCGCAGGATTAAATCGATGCGCACGCGGCGGGTATCGGCGAAGAATTTGTAGAGAAACTGCCGGAAAAAGTCGCGGTACAGCAGTAAAAAAAACACAAACAGGGGCAGAATCGAAATATCGGCCAGCAGGTTGGTCGTTGTAGAAAGAACCCCGGTGAGGTAACTGCCGCTGTTTTGGAGCATCGTCTGGCCGTATTTCCGCAGTTCGCTGAGTTGGCGACCCCGCTCAATGCCGAAGCGTTCTTCGGCTAAAACCTGCGCCCGGTTGAGGAGGACCGTCATTTTCGCTTCAAACCGGGGGAACTCGCTGGCGAAGTTGCCGAGTTGAATGCTCACCAACCAGATGCCCCCGGCCAGCACGGCAATCAGCAGAATCAGGCAGATGAAAATGGCCCCCACCCGTGGCACCCGCCACCGTTCGAGGCGGCGGCACAGCGGCAGCAACAGCAACGCGATGAGAAACGAAAACAGGAGCAACACGATGATTTCCTGCATTACCGCCAGGGCGTAGATGGTCAGAAACGCCGCGATGAGCGCAAACGCCAGCCGGGCCACGATGGGCAGACGGACTTCGCCAGGGGTATTTTTTTCGGGGAAGGGCATTCAGGGGTGGGGAAAAGAAGTTGGATGGAAAAGGGGTCTTTCTTCAGAAAGTTCAGGGTTTAGGGGTTAGCGTTCAGGGTTCGCACTGACGCTCAACACAAAATCCTAAACCCTGAACGCTAAACGCAGTCGGTCTTCATGTTCAAAACCAAACTTTTTTACTGGCTGTTTGCCGTCAAAACCTCGCTGTGCAATTGCTATACCGAGGTCAACCGCGAGGGCTTCCAGGAAGGAAAATCTAGCTACCAAATCATCGACGTCGGGCACCTGCCGCCTCTGGTCAACGAAAGTTCGGGGCTGTCAAAAGTGGAAGGCAAGGAAACCTTCTGGACTCACAACGACGGGGGCAGCAAAGCCGAAATTTACGAGGTCGATTTGAAGGGCAACCTCGTGTCGTCGTGCGAACTGCGGGGCATTCAAAACGTGGACTGGGAAGACCTCTCCCGCGATTCAACGGGCAACCTGCTCATCGGCGATTTCGGCAACAACCAGAACGACCGCCGGGATTTGCGCATTTACCGCATCAACCTCCAGGACCCTTCCAAATCGGGCCTGATTCAGTTCCGATACGGCCAACAAACGGAATTTCCCCCCGCCCAGCGCCGCGACCGCATTTTCGACTGCGAAGCGTTTTTCGCCCACGGCGATAGCCTGTACCTGTTCTCCAAAAACCGGGGCAGCGACAACGACGTCCGGCTCTACGCCCTGCCGAACAAACCCGGCAACTACGTGCTCCAGCCCAAAGCCCAAACCCGCATCGAACAGCAGGTCACCGCCGCCGACGTAGCCCCCGACGGCAAAACCTTCGCCCTGCTCACCTACGGCAAGGTGCTATTTTATGGAATCGAAGAAGGCCGCATCAACTTCGACCACCCGCTCTACTGCCTCAAGGTGGCCCGCAAGCAAACCGAGGGTCTGGCCTTCGTCAACAACACCGATCTGCTCATCACCAACGAGCAGGGGGAGATGTTTTTGGTGGTGAAGGATCGGACGTTGAGGGAGGAGTGAGAATGTTCAATGCTCAATGTTCAACGAAAAACCATTGGACGTTGAACATTGAGCATTGAACATTGAGCATTGAGATTTTTTCCGTCTTGCAACCCGTCCGCCGGGAATGCTAACTTTGCCTGACCCAATTCTCCCCTCCATGAGCACCGTCACGCCCAACCCCAGGATTCTCCTGGTGGACGACGACCCGGACATCATCGAACTGCTCCAGTACAACCTCGAAAAAGAAGGCTACGCCATTGAATCGGCTCCCGACGGGCGTCGGGCGGTGGAGGTGGCCCGCGCCTTCCAGCCCGACCTCGTGCTGCTCGACATCATGATGCCTCACCAGGACGGCATCGAGACGGGCCGCCAGCTCCGGGCCATTCCCGAACTCAAAAACACGTACATTCTTTTCCTGACGGCCCGCTCGGAGGAGTACTCCGAAGTAGCCGCCTTTGAAATCGGGGCCGACGACTACATCACCAAGCCCATCAAACCCCGGGCGCTGATGAGCCGCATCAAGGCCCTCTTCCGCCGTGAAGCCCAGAAAGCCGACCCCGGTGATACCGTCGAGGTGAGCGACCTGACCATCAGCCGGAAGAACTACACCGTCACGAAAGACGGCCAGGATTCCATCGTGCTGCCGAAAAAGGAATTTGAACTGCTGTTTTTCCTCGCCCAAACGCCCAACAAAGTCTTCAGCCGCGAAGAACTCCTCCAGCGCATCTGGGGGGCCGACATCTACGTGCTCGAACGCACCGTGGACGTGCACATCCGCAAACTCCGCGAAAAAATCGGCGACGGCTACATCAAAACCCTCAAGGGCGTCGGGTACATGTTTGATTCAGAAGAGTCGTAAGTGGTAAGTCGTAAGTGAATGCTGCACGACTTACGACTTACCACTTACGACTTACGACTTCTCTTATGTCTCCCCTCAACCCCCGCACCATTTCGTTTGTGCTTGCTCTGCTGGTGGCCACGCTGACAACCACCTTCGTGGGGTTCGTGCCGGGGAGCACAACGTTCACGTTGTTCGTGACGGCGATTTCTTCGTTTCTCTCGACGCTGCTGCTCGTTTTTTACGTACTCGATTACCTGATTTTCGAGGAAATCAATAAAATCTACGCGACCATTCAACGGTTGAAAATCAGGGATTTTAACATTTCCCGAAAAAAACTCACGCAGAACACCAATCCGCTCAAAAAACTCAACAACGAGATTTTCGTGTACGTGGCGAAAAAGCAACGGGAAATCGACGAACTGAAGCGCCTCGAACAATTCCGCCGGGAGTTTCTGGCCGACGTGTCGCACGAATTAAAAACGCCCATTTTCGCCGCCCAGGGCTTCGTCCATACCCTCATCGACGGGGCCGTGGATGACCCCGCCGTGCGCGATAAATTCCTGGCCAAAGCCGCCAAAAGTTTAGACGGTCTCGACGCGCTCGTCCACGATTTACTCACGCTTTCGCAGATGGAGACGGGCGAAATCAAGATGAACCGCGAGCGGATGGATCTCGCTGCCGTCACGCAGGAGGTCTTTGAGCAACTCGAACCCAAAGCCGCCAAACGCAGCGTCACGCTCCAGATGCAGGCCCCCCAGTCGGAAATCTGGGTGAAGGCCGACGCCTACCGGATGGGCCAGGTAATGACCAACCTCGTCGAAAACGCCATCAAGTACGGGCAAGAAGGCGGCAAGGTGCAGGTGACGTTTGAGGACGATAAAAAAGACTGGCTCGTGTCGGTGAAGGACAACGGCCCCGGCATTCCGCCCGAGCATTTGAACCGCATTTTCGAACGGTTTTACCGCATCGAAAAAAGCCGCTCGAAAGACAAAGGCGGCACGGGCCTGGGGCTGGCAATTGTGAAGCACATCGTCAACGCCCACAAATCGAAAATCACGGTGATGAGCCGGATGGACAAGGGGACAACATTCAGTTTTAAACTCGACAAAGCCGAATGAAACGAGCGAAATTTTCGTAAAAAAGAGCCGAACGGTCGAATGAAAAATTAACTGTCGAAATATTAGTTGGGCTTTTCAAAAAAAGTATTCTGTCGGCAAATTCAACCGGATTTACGGCCGCTTTCAACACGAATGAATTGATTTACAGCCCGGTATTTTCCGCCAAAAGCCGTGTCGAATCAAGCGGCCCCCGATGCATTCGCGAGTGCAAAAATTTATTTTCCGGCAATGCGGCGTTTCACCCGTTGAAAATTCGCACATTCGCGCATTGAACTATGAATTTTAAGCAGTTACGAAACGTCTACTTCCTCGGCATCGGGGGCATCGGCATGAGCGCGATTGCACGCTGGTTCAACGTCAACGGCTACCGAGTGGCGGGTTACGACCGCACGCCCACGCCGCTCACCGACGCGCTTCAGGCCGAAGGAATTGCCGTTCATTTTGAAGACGACGTGCGGCGCATTCCCGCCGAATTTCTGGCCCACCGCGACGCCACGCTCGTGGTGCGGACGCCCGCCGTTCCCGCCGACCATCAGGAGTGGAATTTTCTCGAGCGGGAAGGTTTCCAAATCATGAAGCGGTCGCAGGTGCTGGGGCTGCTGGCCGAGAGCATGTACCTGATTGCCGTGGCGGGCACGCACGGCAAAACCACGACCTCCTCGATGGTGGCCCACGTGCTGCGCCACGCCGGGCGCAACTGCACGGCCTTTCTGGGCGGCATCACGCAGAACTACGGCACCAATTTCCTGCTCAACGACGAAACCGCCGACCTGCGCAGCGTGCTCTGCGTGGTGGAAGCCGACGAATTCGACCGTTCCTTCCTGACGCTGTTCCCCGACGTGGCCATCGTCACCTCCACCGACGCCGACCACCTCGACATCTACGGCGATGGTGAGCATGTGCTCGAATCGTTCGGGAGATTCGTGGGGCAAATCAAGTCCGGTGGGAAACTGTTCATGCGCCGGGGCCTCACGCTGGCCGACAAAACGAGCGCGGAAGTCCACGACTACGGCCTGGACGAAGGCGAGTACCGGGCCGAAAACGTGCGCATCGCCGACGCCCGGTTCGTGTTCGACATCCGGCACCCGGAGGGCGTCTGCGAGGGCGTGGCCCTCCAGATTCCCGGTTTTCACAACGCCGAAAACGCCACCGCCGCCTTCGCCGCCTGCCGGGCCGTGGGGCTTTCGCCCGCCGAAATCCGCGGGGGCCTGAACAGCTACCGGGGCGTGAAGCGGCGGTTTGAGTACCACGTGCGGCGGCCCGACCTGGTGTACATCGACGACTACGCCCACCACCCCACCGAGATTTCGGCGTTTCTGAAATCGGTGCGGGCGCTGTATCCGGGGCGGAAGCTGACGGCGATTTTCCAGCCGCACCTCTTCAGCCGTACCCGCGATTTTCTCGATGGGTTTGCCGAAGCGCTGAGCGAGGCCGACGAACTGGCGCTGCTCGACATTTACCCCGCCCGCGAGCAACCCATTCCCGGCGTGACGGCGGCCCTGTTGCTGAACAAAATCCGGATTTCCGATAAACTTTTGCAAAAGAAGGAGCAGGTGGTGGATTGGTTGCGCGACAAACCCCTCGACGTGCTCGTGACGATTGGGGCCGGTGACATCGATCAACTCGTCGGACCGATTCGTGAACGGCTCGAAGCCCGAAAACCCGGTTGAAACCGCCCTTCCGCCGCGGGAAAATCAGAATTTTTGCGCCGTTCGCTAAATTGTTTCAAAAATTTTGAACACGTTGCGGGATGTTTCCTACTTTTAAGTGGAAAAAAGCAGCAGGGCTGGCATTGGTCGTGCTCACGGGCGTCGGGTTGCTCGCTGCCGTGGAGAAGCGCACCGATATTCGGACCTGCCGCCGCGTGGCGGTTTTGATTGACGACGGCAAGCCCGAACACGGCTTCGTCACCCCCGCCGACGTACGCTCGCTGCTGAACGCCGACGGGGGGGGGCTGGTGGGGAAACGCCTCGAACGGCTCAACCTGAAAGCCCTCGAAGCGCGGGTGCGGTCGAACGGCCTGGTGCGCGAATGCCAGGTAGCCGCCGACCTGAGCGGAACGCTCAACGTGCGCGTGTGGCAGCACCGGCCCATCGCCCGGCTCGTAGAGCGGGGAGGCAGTGCCGAGGCCGACGGATACCTGAACGCCGAGGGCGATTTGCTGCCCCTGTCGGATCACTACACGGCGCGGGTGTTGCTGGTGGCGGGGCCGTATTTTGAGCGCCTGCCGAACCTGAGGGCAAAGCGGCACGAAGACCTGCGGGCGCTGCTAAACCACATCGCCGCCGACCCGTTCTGGAACGCCCAGATCGCGCAGGTGGTGGTGGAACGCGACGGAGAAGTAATCCTGCTGCCGACGGTCGGTTCGCAGGAAATCGCGTTCGGGCCGCCGACCGATTTGGAATCGAAGTTTCGGAAACTGACCGTTTTTTACACTCAAATTCTGCCCGCCAGGGGCTGGGACGCTTACCAACGGGTGAGCGTCGCTTTTAAAAACCAGGTGGTTTGTGAGGAATCACCCCAATCCGCCAACCAAAAACCCGCCAACCCATGAACACCAGCCCACCTAAACCACACTACGAATGAGCCAACAGCAAGCAAACGCATTTAAAACTTAAATCCCGAGTCATCTCCACCGGCCCTCTCCCGGTGGGCAACTCACAGCCCGCTTATGGACGAAAAAGTTGTTGTCGGACTGGACATCGGTAGCACCAAAGTGTGCGCCGTCGTCGGGCGAATGAACGCCAACGGCGCGCTCGACCTCCTCGGCGTCGGAAGAGCCGAATCGACCGGCGTCACCCAGGGAATGGTCCTCAACGTGGCCAAGACCATCGAGGCCGTCAATAAAGTGGTCGAAACCGCGGGCAACCAATCGAATTACGACATCGGTTCGGTCATTGCCGGCATCGCCGGGCCGCACATTCAGGGCTTCCGCAAACGGGGCAGCCTCACGCGCGACACCCCCGGCAGCGAAGTGCTGGTGCGCGACGTGGAGCGCCTCTCGGACGACATCCTGCGCGAACCCGTCGCCCCGGGCAATTCCATCCTGCACCTGCTGCCCCAGGAGTACCGCGTGGACAACTGGGACACCTCCGACCCGGTCGGCGTGACGGGAATGCGCCTCCAGGCCGATTTTCAGGTCATCACCTCCCCCAGCATCGGCATCGACAACATCCGCAAGTGCGTCGAACGGGCCAGCCTCGAACTCGACGAACTCGTGCTGTCGCCCCTGGCCTCGGCCATGGCCACCCTCACCGACGACGAGAAGGAGGCCGGCGTGGCGCTGGTGGACATCGGCGGGGGCACGACCGACGTGGTGATTTTCCACAAAAACATCGTCCGCCACGTGGCGGTGCTGCCGTTTGCGGGCAACATCATCACCAGCGACATCCAGCAGGGTTGTAACGTGCTTTCGAACCAGGCCGAAACCCTCAAAATCAAGTTTGGCAGCGCCCTGCAAGGCCCCGTCGGGCTGCACGAGGTGGTGTCGGTGCCCGGCATGATGGGCCGCCCGCCGAAGGACATTTCCCGGAAAAACCTCGCCATCATCATTGAGCAGCGGCTGAAGGAAATTGCCGCGCTGGTGTGCGGCGAGATCGTCCGGTCGGGGTACGACAAAAAACTCAGCGCGGGCATCGTCCTCACCGGCGGCACGGCCCAGTGCGACCACGTCGACGCGCTGTTTTCGCTCGTCAGCGGGCGCGACGTGCGCATTGGCTACCCCAACCAGCAGTTTGGCAAAGGCCAGACCGACTTGGCCAACAACCCGGCCTACGCCACGGCCATCGGCCTGGTGTGGCGGGGCTTCCGCTCCATCGACAGCCGCGAGGACCTGCACGTTGCCCCTTCGGTGCCCGAGCCGACGCCCCCGCGTCCGGTTGGCCCCCGGCCCCCGGCCTACGGCCCCGAACCCCGCCCTCAACCCCGCCCCAGCATCCTCGGGCGCGGGTTTAAATTCCTGCGCAGCGTGCTCAACGACGACCTGGGCGATAAGGACCGGTATTGATTTCTTAAAGCAAGCGGTGAGAGGTGAGATGAAAAGGCAGAATCATTGCAAAAAACATTTCACCTCTTCCTTCTCACCCCTCACCACAACAGCACCAGAACAAACCCTCCTGACCTCATGCTCGATCACGATTACACGTTTGAAAAGCCGAACCGGTATCAGTCCATCATCAAAGTTGTGGGTGTGGGTGGAGGCGGCAGCAACGCCGTCCGGCACATGTACGAGCTGGGCATCAAAGACGTCGATTTCGTCATCTGCAACACCGACATGCAGGCCCTGATCGACAACCCCGTGCCCAACAAACTGCAACTCGGAGCCGGGCTGACCAAGGGCCTCGGAGCGGGCACCAAAGCCGAAGCGGGCCGCGAAGCCGCCCTCGAAAGCCGGGAGGAAATTCACCAACTGCTCAACGACCACACCGAGATGCTCTTCATCACCGCCGGCATGGGCGGGGGAACGGGCACCGGAGCCGCGCCGGTCATTGCCGAGGTGGCTCGCGAACTGGGCATCCTGACGGTGGCCATCGTGACGGCCCCCTTCGAGTACGAAGGCAAGGCGAAAAAAGACCAGGCCCGCCGGGGCATCGAGGCCCTCCAGGAGTACTGCGACACGGTGCTAATCGTGCTCAATGAAAAACTCCTCGACATCTACCTCGACATGGACGTGGACGAGGCTTTCGCCCACGCCGACGACGTGGTGGCCAACGCCGCCAAAAGCATCGCCGAAATCATCACCACCTCGGGCAAGGTCAACTCCGATTTCAACGACGTCAAGACCATCCTCAAAAACGCCGGGCAAGCCGTGATGGGCTCGGCCACCTCCAGCGGGGAAGACCGGGCGCTCACCTGCGTGGCCGAGGCGCTCAACTCGCCCCTGCTCGACAACCGCGACATCCGGGGGGCCAAACGGGTGCTGGCCACGGTGTCGTTCAGCCCGACGAAAAAGATGAAGATGCGCGAGCAGATGATCATCACGGGCTACATCGAGGAGAAAATCGGGAAAGAACTGGGCACCGAAGCCGACACCTTCAAACTCGGCTACATCACCGACGAATCGCTCGGCGACAGCATGCGGTTTACGGTCATTGCGGCGGGCTTCAACCTGCCCGAAGGCCAGACCCCACGCCGGGAGAAAACCCCGCCGCCGGTGGAAGTTCAAGCACCGCTGCCCCAATTTCAGCCCGCCCCCGTTGCGCCGGTGGTGGCGGCTGAACCCGCGCCGAAATCGTTTTTCCAAACCGCGTCCGAACCGGAACCCGTGGCCCGATTCGACGAGGCTTCCGTCGCCCCGCTACCCCTTGAAATTCGCCCGAAGCCCGTGTTTCAGGTCGAAGACGACGGCCCGCGCCTGCGCCGGATGATTGACGATTTTGCCCGCAAAGCTCCCACCGAAAAAGACCTCGAACTGCCCGCCTACCTGCGCTACGAGGTAGCCCTGGCCGACATGGCCCTCGTGCTCGACGGCGAGGTGGAGCGGCAGCATTTGTACGATTAGGGGGAATGAAATATCGAACAAGAAACAAGGAATGTCGAATGTTAAATTTCAAACTTCTGCATTCGATGTTTCTTGTTTGATATTTCATTTCTCTTTCCTCCTTCCCCTATGCCTTCGCCAGCAACGCCGCCTGCTCGTGCAGCAGTTGGGCAATGAAGGCGTCGATGACCTGGCCTTCCTGGAAGTTTTTCTTCATGTGCGGAATCTTCACCCGCTGGGCCAGCACGTTGAGGCCGAGGTAGCTGAAGATGTCGCTGAGGTGACTCAGGGCCAGGGCCGCGCCCTGAATGCCGTCGGAAAGGCCCACCAGCGCGGCGTGTTTGTTAGCCAGTTTGCTGGGGTACGAAAGGCCGTCGATGAAGGCTTTCAGCACGCCCGGAAACGACCCGTTGTACTCCGGCACGACGAACACGTATTTTTCGGAACGTTCGAGTTGTTGCCGCAAGTCATTGAAAACCGGATTTTTGCCCGCGTTTTCGTACAGGGCCGAGGTGGTGAAATCGGGCGGCAGGGCCGAGAGGTCCAGAATCTGGCTTTCGGCCCCAACCTGGGCCAGCAGCCGCTGGTAGTACCCGGCTACCTGCGTGGTTTTGGAATTTTTTCGGTTGGTGCCGACGACAATCGTAATCATAACGTGAGTTATGGGTTATCCATGTTGTGATTCAATAGGTTACGTCCCATTAGGGACGGAATGTTGGTAGAAGTCGGGACTTCGCCGTGTTGCGTCCCGTACGGGACGCGACCGCAACGGCAGGCAACCTTTCTACCAACATTCCGTCCCTATCGGGACGCGTTGCCAACCCATAACTCACGTTAATCATAAGCATCGTAAGTCGTAAACGGTCCGCCGCCGTGGTCGCAAGTCGTATGACCCGATTGCCGACTTTTGTAGCATGGCTTCTCTCGTGCTTTCCGAATTAAAGGCCAGCCTCCAGGCCCTGGCCAACCCCGAACGGGCGGCAGCCACGGCCCGTTACTTCCGCACCGGGCCGGGTGAGTACGGCGAGGGCGACGCGTTTCTGGGCGTTTCGGTGCCCCAACAGCGGCAGGTGGCCCGGAAGTTTCAAGACCTCGGCCCCGAAGACCTGCACGAATTGCTCGAAAGCCCCATCCACGAGCACCGCCTCGTGGCCCTGGTAATTCTGGTCGGGATTTTCAAAAAATCCGGCCTTCAGGCCCGGCGCGAGTGGTGCGAGTTTTACCTGGTCCACCTGCACCGGGTCAACAACTGGGACCTGGTGGATGTTTCGGCCCGCGACATCCTGGGCGAATTTCTGCTCCACCTGGACCGCAGCCTGCTCGATGCCCTCGCCGCCAGCGGGCACCTCTGGAGCCAGCGGGTTGCCATCGTCGCCACGCAGGCGTTCATCCGGCGGGGGCAGTTTTCCGATACCTTCCGCCTGGCCGAAACCTACCTCACGCACCCCCACGACCTCATCCACAAAGCCACGGGCTGGATGCTCCGCGAAGTAGGCAGCAAAAATGAAGACGCGCTCCGCGAATTCCTGGACGAATTTGCTCCCCGCATGCCCCGCACCATGCTTCGCTACGCCCTCGAAAAACTGCCGGAGGCGGAGCGCCGGGCGTACCTGGCGCGACGGTAGGGTTGAATTTGAAGTTTGAAGTTCGTAGTTTGAAGTTCGGAGTTGGCGACAACTTCAAACTACGAACTTCAAACTTCAAATGCCCGACCACCTGCCTTTCTTCCCCCTCAACCTCGTGCCCTACCCCGGCGAGGCGCTGAACCTGCATATTTTTGAACCCCGTTACCGGCAGCTCATCAACGAATGCCTCGACGGGGGCAGCACGTTCGGCATTCCCGTGTTTCTCGACAACAAACTGCCCGGTTTCGGCACCGAGATGCGCGTCACCCAACTCGCCAAACGGTACGACGACGGCCGGATGGACATCCGGACCGAGGGCCTGCGGGTGTTTCGGCTCATCACGTTTCAGAACCCGGTACCGGGCAAACTCTACGCCGGGGGTACGGTGGAATTTCAGCCCAACGAACCTTACGCCGACGTGATGCCCGGCCTGACCGAACGCCTGCGGCGGCTGTACCACCTGCTGCAAGTACCCGTGGCCTTCGACACCGACAGCGACACGTTTTCCTACACCGTGGCGCACAAAATCGGGCTTTCGGTGGAGGAAGAATACGAACTCCTCACCATTCCCCGCGAAACCGAGCGGCAGGCCTACCTCATCCGCCACCTCGAACGGGTGCTGCCCGTGGTGGCCGAAGTCGAGCGCACCAAAGACCGCATCCGCCAGAACGGGCATTTCAAGGATTTAGACCCGCTGAATTTTTGAAAATAGTGAGAAGTGAGAGGTAAGATGTGAGATGTTGAAAGGCAGATCTCGTTTCAAAAAACATCTCACATCTTACCTCTCACTTCTCACTATCACTCAATCTCCACCACCACATCCCGCGTGAGGGGGTGAGCCACGCAGGTGAGGATGAAACCGGCTTTGAGTTCGGCGTCGGTGAGGCCGTCTTCTTCGTCGAGCTGCACCTTGCCCGCCGTGCATTTGCCCATGCAGGCCGTGCACATGCCCGCCTGGCAGGAGTAGGGCAGGTCGATGTCCAGTTCGAGGGCGGCTTCGAGGATGGTCTGGTGGGGCTGCACCTCCACTTTGTACTCGGCCCCTTCGTAAATCACGGTGACGGTCTGGGGCCTCAGCGAACCGCCGTCTTCTTCCTCGACCACTTCGCCGTGAGTTTCGTGCGAGGGAGCAAAGCTTTCCTTGTGAATCCGTTCCTTCGGCACGCCCAGCACGGCCAGCGCGCCCTGCACCTCGTGCATCAGGCCCTCCGGCCCGCAGACGTAAAATTCGGCCTGCTTCGCGTCGATGTTGAATTCCTCCAGCAGTTCGATGGCCTTCGACTGGTTGATGCGGCCCGCCTCGCGGTGCCAACTCTTGGGCTGGCTCAGCACGTGGCGCACCTCCAGGCGGTCGGCGTATTTTGTCTGCAACTCGGCGAGTTGCTGTTTGAAAATGATGGAATCCTCGTTGCGGCTTCCGTAGATCAGCACGATGCGGGTACGGGTTTCGACGGGCAGCACCGACTTGAGCATCGACATCAGCGGGGTGATGCCGCTGCCCGCGCCGAACATCACCAGCGTGCGGGCGCGGGTGGGGTTGGGTTCGCACACGAAATGGCCCATCGGCTCCATCACTTCCAGGGCGTCGCCGGGGCGGAGGTAGTCGGCGAGGTGGTTGGACACCAGCCCCCCCGGCAGCCGCTTGACGGTTACGGCCAGGGAGGCGTCCTTGTTCGGCGAACTCGACATGGAGTAGGCCCGGCGGAGCTTTTTGCCGTCCACGACGGGCATCAGCGTCAAGAACTGGCCGGGTTTGTACGAAATGGCCTGGTGCGGCGGGTGCCAGAAGTGGATGGTGATGGTGTCGTCGGTTTCAGGGACAATTTCCTTGACGGTCAGGTGAAAATACTTGCTCATGCGGTTTTGGGACGAAAGAAAACGAGCTACCGGCGGGGCGGTGCAACCCACCGGGCTGCCTCTACAACCGCCGAAGCCCCCGCCCGGTTGCAAAACGAAACCGCAAAAGTAGGGATTTTCAGGCCGGGGCGTGGTAGAGCGTCAGGCCCGCGATGGGACTTTCGGCCACCACGCCGAGCGTCAGGCCCCGGTCGGCGGCCACCTGCCGGAGGACGTCGTTGAAGAAAAATGCCACCGAGCCGGTGAAATGGATTTTCAGCGAGCGAACCTCCGGATATTTTTCCACGTATTTTTCAAAAAACAAGCCAAACGCCCCCGCTACGAGGCCGTGGGCGAAGGGGTGCTGACGATGGTCGAACAAAAATTTGGAAAAACCGGCGAAGTAGCGGTTCGGAAAGGGCTGCCGGTAGGCGTGGTCGAGCACCACGTCGCGGGTGCAGTCGGGAAAGCGGCGACGGAAGCGGTCGGCCAGGTCGGGGGGCAGTTCGCCGTGCAGGAAATGCGTGACGAGGATTTTGCCCAAAAAACCCCCGCTGCCTTCGTCGCCGAGCCAGAAGCCCAGCGAGCGAACCTGCTCCTGGATTTTGCCCCCGTCCACCAGGCAGGTGTTCGCGCCCGTGCCCAAAATGCAGGCGATGCCCCGCTCCCGCCCGCAGAGCGCCCGCGCCGCGCCGAGCATGTCGCTGTGGGTTTCGATTTTGGCGATTTCGGGGAAAACCCGCCGGATGCCATCGGCGATGACGGCCCCCCGCGCGGCGTCGGTGATGCCCGCACCGTAGAAAAATACTTCGGTCACGGCCTCGGTCACGAGCGGGCGGAGGTGAGCGGTCAGTTCCGCCGCCACGGCGTCGGAATCCTGGTAAAACGGGTTGAACCCGGCGGTGCGGGCCTGGGCGATGGTGCCGTCGGCACCGAGCAGGCGCCAGTCGATTTTGGTGGAGCCGGAGTCGGCGAGGAGGATCATGAACCTTGATGGAGAGGATTCAAACGAAAAAAAAGGATTGCAAATATTGGCCACAAATCCTTTCATCCTTTTGAATCCTCTCAATCAAGGTTCAGCTTTCCCACCACCGGAAACCGCCCGAATACGCCCTCGCCGTGGGGGCGTCGGGAAGTTCGTCGGTCAGGTCCTGCCCGGCCCAGTGCTCGTAGTGCTGGCCGTTGCGCCAGAGCCGCGACTTCGTGACGTCGTAAATCGTGCCCCGGTAGGCGACCCAGATTTCGTCGCGGTCCTGGCCGTTGCGGAGAGCAAGCTGGGCCTTGGTGTAGGTGGTTGTCGGGTTCAAAAAGTTAAAAAAAAAAGCATCCGCCGCCAGCGGGTTTGTAAACTGTGAACTTCCCGCTATTTTAGTGCGCAATTCTCGTAAAAACACTCGCCTCGGCATCCTAATGAAAAAGCAGTTACTTTCTTTCGGTGGCTTGTTTGCCCTCGTGTTGCTCCTGACCGCCTGTCCCAAGCCCAAGACGGTACCCCTGTCGGAAAAAATCGCCAAAACCTGGTCGGCCAACGTCGTCAAGGAAGGCAGCACGGAAGTTTTCCGCAAGGGCGCCTCCAGCAACCAGAAGCCTGGCTACGGCAGCTTTAAGCTGGCCTTGACCAACGTCAATGGCACCCGAAACGTCACCCTGACCGAAGTGGACGGCAACACCTTCACGGGGACCTGGGAACTGTCGGCGGACGAGAAAAAACTCATTCTGCGCAACCTGAACCCCCAGCCCACGGGCACCAACGGGGTCATCGAATACACGATTAACGGCGAAGTGACCGATACCCAACTCAACCTCACCCGCACGGCGGCCAGCTTGAAAACCGGCGGTACCATCAACGATTACCAGTTGACGAACCCTTGACCAAAACCACTTCCCCGATTCTGGCCGCTCCGCCCAACGGAGCGGCTTTTTTGTGGTTTGAAGGGTTTGAGGGTTTGATTAGAACCTTCAAACCTCAAACCCTTCAAGCCTGATCATGGAATCCCGTACCGAACTTTCCGAACTCGGCGAATTTGGCCTCATCCGGCGCATTGCTGCTTCGGCGGCACCCGCCACCGCCGCCACCGTGCAAGGCATCGGCGACGACGCGGCCGTGCTCAACACCGGCACCGAAGGGCGCTACACGCTGCTTTCGACCGAGCTTTTCCTCGAAAACGTCCACTTCGACCTGGCCTACGTGCCGTTGAAGCACCTGGGTTTCAAGCTCGTCACGGCGGGCGTGAGCGACATTCTGGCCATGAACGGCACCCCCCGGCACCTGACGGTGAGCCTGGGCCTGAGCAACCGCTTTTCGCTCGAAGCCGTGGACGAACTCTACGCGGGCATCCGCATCGCCTGCGCCGAGTACGGCGTGGACCTCGTCGGCGGCGACACGACCGCCGCCCGCGCGGGCCTTACGCTCGGCGTGACGGTGCTGGGCGAGGTGGAAACCGACCGCATCGCCTACCGGCGGGGTGCCCGGCCCAACGACATCCTCTGCCTGAGCGGCGACGTGGGCGCGGCCTACCTCGGCCTGCAACTGCTGGAGCGGGAAAAACAGGTGTTTCTGAGCAACCCCGACATGCAGCCCCAGTTGGAAGAATTTGGCTACGTCGTGCAGCGCCAGCTCCGCCCCGACGCCCGCCCCGACGTGGTGCGCCAACTCCGCCAACTGGGCGTGGTGCCGACGGCCATGATCGACGTGTCGGACGGGCTGGCTTCGGAGGTGCTGCACCTCTGCGCCGGGTCAAAGGTGGGGGCGAAACTTTTTGAAGAACAACTGCCGATTCACGACAAAACCTTCCTGGCGGCCACCGAACTGGCCTTCAGCCCCGTCACGGCGGCCCTCAACGGGGGCGAAGACTACGAACTGCTCTTCACCATCCGCCAGGAAGATTACCAGACTCTGCTTGACGGCACGACCGACATCAGCTTTATCGGCTTTATCACCGCCGAACCGGGCCGCGCCGAACTCATCACGAAAGCGGGCGAAAGCGTGGGTCTGACGGCTCCGGGGTGGGGGTGAAAAGTTTAGAGTTTGCAGTTCACAGTTTCCAGTTGATAGGAACCCGAACTGGAAACTGTGAACTGCAAACTCTAAACTAAATGTATTCCGCTCCCCGCTCCTTCGCGTCGGCGACGAAGTCTTTCACGCGCTGTTCTTCGTCTTTTCGGCAAACGAGCAGCACGTTGTCGTACTCGGCCACGATGTAGCCGTCGAGGCCCTGGAGCACGACGAGGCGGTCTTTCGGAGTTTTCACGATGCAGTTCCGCGTGTCGTAGAGCATCGTCCGGGCGTCGAGCACGTTGGCGTTGGCATCTTTTTCCGACACGTCGTAGAGCGATTTCCAGGTGCCCAGGTCCGACCATCCGAAGTCGCTCAGCACAACGTACACGTTGTCGGCTTTTTCCATGACGCCGTTGTCAATCGAAATGCTCTTGCACTGGGTGTAGGCTTTGGCGATGAACCGCTCCTCGCCGGGGGTGAAGTACGCCTTGCGGCCTTCGGCGAACACCTCGGCGGTTTCGGGCAGGTACTTCTCGAAGGCCCGGCGGATGGCCTGAACGTTCCAGACGAAAATGCCCGCGTTCCAGACGAATTCGCCGCTTTCGACGAAGGTTTTGGCCAGTTCCAGGTGGGGTTTTTCGGTAAAGGTTTTCACCTTTTTTACCTCGCCGGGGGCGTCGGGGTGGAACTGGATGTAGCCGTAGCCCGTGTCGGGGCGGCTCGGCGTGATGCCCAGCGTGACGAGAACGTCGTCGTGGGCCGTGGCGGCAAGGGCCGTTTCGATGGTGCGGACGAATTCGGCCTCCTTCAGAATGATGTGGTCGGCGGGAGCCACGACGAGGTTGGCGTCTGGATTTTTCTGCGCGATTTTGTACGTGGCATAGGCAATGCACGGGGCCGTGTTGCGCCGGATGGGTTCGCACAGAATCTGGTCGTCCGACAGCCGGGGCAGTTGCTGGCGAATGAGGTCGGCGTAGTCGGTGCTGGTCACGACATACACGTTTTCGACCGGGCACACCTCGGCAAACCGCTCGAAGGTTTGCTGAAGCATGGTTTTGCCCACGCCGAGCACGTCGTGAAACTGCTTGGGGTTGGTGGTGCGGCTGAAGGGCCAGAAGCGGGTGCCCACGCCTCCGGCCATGATGACGACGTAGTGGTTGGGGTTCATGGGTTGGAGTTTCGTTCAGAGTTTAGCGTTCAGGGTTTAGTGTTTAGAGTTAAAGGATACACTGAACGCTAAACTCTGAACTCTAAACTGTTAACGCCCCCCGGCGGGCGGATTGGCGAAATTTTGAACCTGCAAAGCTACGTTTTCGCGGATATTTCCCCAGAAAAGATTGTAGTCGGCCCGGTGCCAGATTTTCGTCCGCAGCAGGGCGGCTCCGCGTACGTTGGGCGTACCGATCCAGAGCACGCCGTGGTGGTTTTGGGCATCGCTCATGCGGGGAACGAACGTGAAGTTCAGCCCCACGCCGCCCCGGTTGGCCTCGCGGGGGGCGCGGGCCTCCGACGAGTTCCAGAGCAACGGGTTGGTGCTGAGGGTGCTGTCGGTCAGGCCTTCGGTGTAAAACCGCGAGGTGGGCGTGAAACCCCGCGCAAACGTACACCAGGAGGCGTAGGTGCCCCACTGCCCCGGTTTTTCGATGGGCTTCAGCGAGCGAAACGTGCCCGGCGGCACGGGCTTGCCCACCAGGTACGCCCCCACAAGCCAGTTTTGCAGGGATTTTCCTCCTTCGGACGAATCGAAAAACTCCCGCAACAGCCGCACGGCGTGGACCGTGCCCTGGCTGTGTCCGGCGATGACGATGGGGCGGCTCCCGTTGTAGTGGTTGAGGTAGTGCTGAAAGGCAGCCCGCACGTCGGCATAGGCCAGGTCGAGGGCCTGTTGGGCGCTGGCCGTGTCGGTGGTTGTGAAAACGGCGTAGTGGGCCTGCCGGTAGCGCGGGGCGTACACCCGGCAGGAGCCATTGAATACGCTGGCCTGGTTGAGAATGGTCGTGTTGTCCACGGTTCGGTTCAGTACCGAATCGCGGAGGTCGGCGTTCCAGGCGTCGGTGGCCGGGGGCTGGCCGGTGTACACGGTGGGGTGAATGAAAAATACGTCGGCACGGGCGCTGTCCTGGCCGTCGCGGTAGGGCGAACCAACGGGCACGCGGTCGGCGGCGTCGGGGCGCTGGGGCAGGGCCGCCCAAGCGGTGGGGAGGCGGTAATCGGGCGCGGGGGGGAGCGTTTCGGGTCGGAAGCGGCTCCAGGCGGGCGGCGTTCGTTGGCAAGCGTTCAGCAGAAAACCGCCAACAATCAAGCAGATACGGAGTTTATTCAACGCGATTGTGATTAAACAACAATTTTTTGAAACGAACCGGTATTATTTTGCTTAACATTGCCGTATTTTCCGCAAGGTAAATCCACCAAGTTCACTTCCAAACCACTCCAGTATGCATCTTTTCTTTACCGGAAAAAGGCTGCTCACGGCGGCCCTGTTTCTGCTGATGGGCGTATCCACCTTCGCCCAGACTAAACTTGAGGGCCACGTCAGCGATGCGGCGACCAACGAGCGCCTGGCCGGGGTCAACATCGCCGTGAAAGGCACCGTAGCGGGCACGGTCACCAACGCCAAAGGCGACTTTTCGCTGACCGTCAACACGCCCCCGCCGTTCACGGTTCAGGTGTCGAGCGTTGGATACTCGACCCAGGAGGTCAAAGTCACCGGCAGCAATTCCAACCTGGTCATCAACCTCGTCGAACGTGCCACCCTGGGCGAAGAGGTGGTCGTGTCGGCCAGCCGCCTGGAAGAAAACGTGATGAAATCGCCCGTTTCCATCGAAAAGATGAGCATCCGGGACATTCAGCAGACGGCTTCCCCCGACTTTTACAGTGCCCTCAACAACCTCAAGGGCATCGACCTGACCACCCAGAGCCTGACCTTCAAGTCGGTCAACATGCGCGGCTTCGGGGCCACGGGCAACGTGCGCGTGGCCCAGCTCATCGACGGCATGGACAACCAGGCACCGGGCCTGAACTTCGCCGTGGACAACATCGTGGGGATGCCCGAAATCGACGTGGAAAGCGTGGAAATCATTCCCGGCGCGGCCTCGGCGCTCTACGGACCCAACGCCCTCAACGGGATTATTCTGATGAACTCGAAAAGCCCCTTCCGTTACCAGGGCCTGAGCGCTTCGGCCAAAGCGGGGGTCATGAACGCCTCCAACCGCGACAAGGCCACCACGGGCTTCGGCGATTTTGCCATCCGGTACGCCAAAGCCATCAACAACCGGTGGGCCTACAAAGTGACCGCTGCCTACCTGCGGGCCAACGACTGGCAGGCCACCGACTACATCAACCTCAACGAAGCCAACACCCGGCGCGAGTACAGCCCCACCCGACCCCTCGGCACCCCGCCCAGCTTCGACGGGATGAACATCTACGGCGACGAGAACATCCAGTTGATGTCGTCGGTAGGACAGGCGATGGTCAGCGCCGGGGCACTGCCCGCAGCGGCGCTGGGCCTGATTCCGGCCGGCGTCAATGTGTCGCGGACGGGGTTTGAAGAACGCCACCTCGTGGATTACAACACGAAGAGCCTCAAACTGAACGGCGCGCTTCACTACCGCCTGAGCGACAAAGTGGAGGCCGTGGCCCAAATCAACTACGGCTACGGCACCACCGCCTACACGGGCAACGGGCGCTACTCGCTGCGTAATTTCAACCTCACGCAGGGCAAGTTCGAACTCCGGGGCGACAACTTCACCGTTCGGGCCTTCACCACCCAGGAGCGTTCGGGTGATTCGTACACCGCCGGGTTGCAGGCCATTTACATGAACGAAGCCTGGAAACCCAGCACGCTGTGGTTCCCGCAGTACGTGGGGGCCTTCGTGCAGGCCCGGCAGGCGGGCGCGCCGGTCGAGCAGGCCCATCTCGCGGCCCGGACCTTCGCCGACCAGGGTCGCCCGACGCCCGGCTCCGAGGCTTTCACCCAACTCCGTGACCGCGTAGCGACCAATTTCATCTCGAACACGGCCAATCCCGGCGCGGCCTTTCTCGACAAGTCGAACCTGTACCACGTCGAAGGGAATTACAATTTTAAGAACCAGATTAAATTTGCCGAGGTGCTCGTGGGGGCCAACTACCGCCTCTACCAGCTTCGTTCGCAGCAAACGCTCTTCGACGACGGCGGCGGCACCATCAACATCCCCGAATTCGGCGGGTACCTCCAGGTGGCCAAAGCCTTCGGGCCGTTGAAAATCACCGCCTCGGGCCGGTACGACAAAAACAAAAACTTCGAGGGTCGCTTCACGCCCCGCGCCGCCGCCGTGTACACCTTCGCCGGCGACCAGAACCTGCGCCTGTCGTACCAGACGGGCTTCCGCATCCCGACCACGCAAAACCAGTACATCGACCTGCTCGTGCCCAACGCCCGGCTCATCGGCGGTCTGCCCCGGTTCCAGGAAAAGTACGACATGATCAACAACCCCGTGTACCCCCGCCGGGACTTCGTGGCCTTCGGGGCCGCTGCGCAGCAGATTGGAGCCGACAAGGCGTTTCAAGACCAAGCCATCGCCACCCTGACCCAACAGGTCACCGCCGCCGTGACCACGCCCGCGAACTTGGCCCAGATACAAGCCGCCGTGCAGCCCCTCGTGACCCAGGCCGTGACGACCCAGGTGCAGGCCGCCGTGGCCGCCGGGCAGATTCCCAATACCCCCGCCGCGATTCAGGCTGCGGTTCTGGCGGGCGTGACGGCGGCCCTGCCCGGCGCAGTTCAGGACGCAGTCAGGCAGACTGTCAGGCAACAGGTGGAAGCCAACGCCCCTCGGTTCATCCAGGCGCAGGCCATCCAGACGGCCTTCAACCGGGGGCTGCTCCAGCCGTATACGTTCACGCAGTTCAAGACCGAAAAAGTAGCCACCTGGGAAATCGGGTACAAGGGCCTGATTTCCAAAAAACTCTTCGTGGACGCTTACTACTACAGCAGCCGCTACACCGACTTCATCGGCGGGCAGGTGCTACTGCAATCGAAAACGCCGACCAACGACATCGTGACCCGGGTTGCCAACATTGCGGGCGGTTCGGCCACGCGTAACGTGTACTCGCTTCCCGTTACCTCGCCCGATCCCATTCGGGTGCGGGGCTGGGCGCTGGGCCTTGACTACGCCCTGCGCGGCGGCTACAACATCGGCGGCAACTGGTCGGTCAACGAACTGGTGGGCTTTCAACCCAACGCCGCCGTGGATTTCGCCGGGTTCAACACGCCCAAAAACCGCTACAACGTGAGCTTCGGCAAGCGCATCACCGCCTCGACGGCCTGGGGTTTCAACGTCAACTTCCGCCACCAGGACCAGTTCACCTGGGAGGCCGGGTTCGTGCAGGCTTCCGAAACGGGCGTGCCCCTGTTCACCAACACCATCGTGCCCGCCAACAACATCGTGGACGCCCAGGTGAGCTTCAAATTGCCCGCCTTCAAGTCGATTCTGAAAGTGGGCGGCACCAACATCTTCAACACGCCGTACATCCAGGCCTTCGGCAACCCGACCATCGGCGGGCTGTACTACGTGAGCCTGAATTTTGACGAACTGCTGAACTAAGTTCTGGCTGGTTATCCATCAAAAAAAAGCGCGGCACCCGAGCAGGTGCCGCGCTTTTTGCTTTCAATCCAAAATCGAAAATCCAAAATCGAAAATTGAGAGCTTCACACGCTCGCGATTTGCACCAGTTCGCGCACGTTGGCGATGATGCTCACGTTGTCGGGGGTATCCAAATCCTGGCCGATAACCTGGTAGCCGGTCAGGAGAATTTGCGAGTCAGGAAACTGCCGCCCTAACCGGTACACGTAAGTCTGCACCTCGTCGGGGCCGGGCACGGAGGTGATGGCTGAGAAAATGTACTCCGGCCTGTGGACGTCGTAGGCGAAAATCAATTCGTTGAACGGCAGGCTCTGCCCCAGGTACACCACCTTGTGCTGCCGGGCGCGGATGATGTAATCGGCGAAGAGCAGGCTCAGTTCGTGGAGTTCGCCTTCGGGCAGGAACAAGAGGAATTTTTTCGCACCGGGCCGCATGCGGTTGAGCTGTCCGTCGATGGCCACGATGATTTTCTGGCGGATGAGGTTGGTGATAAAGTGCTCCTGCGCCGGGCCGATGGAGCCGGTCATCCAGAGGGTACCAATGCGCCCCAGAAACGGGTAAATGATGTTGACCATCATGTTTTCAAACCCGAACTGAAGGATGTTGGTGTTGATGATTTTCTCGAACCGGTCTTCGTCCAGGTCGAGCATGGCGATGGTCAGGGCGTGAATCTGGTCGGGGTAGTTGAGTTGTTTTTCGGAAATCTGGATCACCTCCTGGTGCATCTCTTCCCGGCTCATCCGCGAAATCTCCGAAATTTTGTACCCGTGGTCTTTCAGCAACGAAATGTTCAGCACCAGTTTAAGGTCCTGGTCGTCGTAGGTACGGATGTTGGTGTCCGTCCGTTTAGGGCGAATGATGTTGTAGCGCTGTTCCCAGATGCGCAGCGTGTGGGCCTTGATGCCCGACAATTGCTCCAGGTCCCGAATCGAGTAGTCGCTCATGGCCTTCCAGCGAACCGGTGTTTATGCCGTCTTTCCCAAATGCGGGAGAAGGTGGTTTTGTTGGACAGATAAAAGAAAAAGAACGGGTTATCTAAAAATCGCCGACGAATCAAAACTTTCCCGCACCTGGCTTTCAGGGGTGAAAGGAAAGCTGTTTAATGGCTATTCCACATATTAATGGCTATTCCACATAACCGCCGGGGGGCGAAAAGGTTGAAAATAAATCCGCTGATTTTTAAATAAAAAAGCCCTGCCAGGTGAAGCAGGGCTTTTTCAGGGACAAAGACGGGTCTCGAACCCGCGACCTCCAGAACCACAATCTGGCGCTCTAACCAACTGAGCTACATTGTCCGTGTTTGAGGGCTGCAAAAATAACGACGCAACGGCTACTTCCGCAAGCCCTCGCTCTATTTTTCTCAGGCTTTCGCGGCCTGGTAGTTCTGCTCGGCGGCGCTCCAGTTGACCACGTTCCACCAGGCGGTGATGTAGTCGGGGCGCTTGTTCTGGTACTTCAGGTAGTAGGCGTGTTCCCACACGTCGAGGCCAAGTACGGGCTTGCCTTTTTTGTCGGCCACGTCCATGAGGGGGTTGTCCTGGTTGGGGGTCGAGGTCACGGCCAGGTCGCCGGTTTCGTCCACGATGAGCCATGCCCAGCCGGAGCCGAAGCGGGTCGTGGCGGCTTTGGCGAATTCTTCTTTCAACGCCTCGAACGAGCCGAATTTCTGGCTAATCGCTTCGGCGAGTTGCCCCACAGGCTGCCCGCCGCCGTTGGGGGCGAGAATGTTCCAGAAAAATGTGTGGTTCCAGTGCCCCCCGCCGTTGTTGCGCACTGCCATGGGCAGCGAACCAACGTTTTTCAGCAATTCGTCGAGCGATTTGCCTTCGTGCTCCGTGCCGTTGACGGCGTTGTTGAGGTTGGTCACGTAGGCGTTGTGGTGCCGGTCGTGGTGGATTTCCATCGTCTGGGCGTCGATGTGGGGTTCCAGCGCGTCGTTGGCGTAGGGGAGAGGATCGAGGGTGAAGGCCATTTTTAATTAGGAATTAAGAATTACGAATTAGGAATTACGCTGGCGGATAAACCCGGCTGGCTCGGCTTAGGTTCGCAGGTGTTGGAAAAAACTCCGTACCAGCTCCGCGCATTCGTCGCCCAGAATCCCCGCCGTAACCCGCGTTTTAGGGTGTAGCAGTACACTGGCGAGGCGGGTAAATCCCCGCTTTTCGTCGGACGCCCCGTACACGAGCCGGCCCAACTGCGCCCAGTAGAGCGCGCCGGCGCACATGGGGCAGGGCTCGAGCGTGACGTAGAGGGTGCAGTCTTTGAGAAATTTCCCGCCGAGGTACTCGCTGGCGGCGGTCAGGGCGAGGAGTTCGGCGTGGGCGGTTACGTCGCGGAGGGCTTCGGTCTGGTTGCGGCCTTTGCCGATGATGCGCCGCCCGCACACAACCACGGCCCCGACGGGAATTTCGCCCGCTTCGCCCGCTTCGGCGGCCAGTTTGAGGGCTTCGCGCATGAAAAACTCGTCGGTGAGCATGGGGCAAAGATAGGCGGCTCCGATGGGATGGCCGTTACTCCTCGAACCAGGCCCATTCTTCGGGGCGGTAGAGACCGCTTTGCTGCTCCAGGTCGATCATTTTCCGGGCCACTTCGCGGGCCTCGTCGGCGTTGGGAGCGTTGAGTTCGATGAATTCGCGCACGTAGGCCCTGGCTTCTTCGGCGTAGCTGACGTAGTCGGCGATGGCCTTGTCGGCTTCGTCTTTGGCGATTTCCATATTCAGTTCGGCCAGTTTCCACTCAAGGTAGCTGTCCTGGTATGCATCGAGGTGTTCCTGCACATCCTCAATCATCCGGGTCGTGGTTTCGTTGCCGTCCTGGGCGTTGAGTTCCTCGGCCCACTCGTTGAACTCGGTCAGGATTTCCACCCGATCCAGGGGCGAGTGCGACTCTATCCAATCTTCGAAGGCGGGGACGTCGGGGTTGGCGAGCCAGGCGGTGAATCGTTCGCGGTGCTGCATGGTCAGGTTGGGGGCGTCAGGGGTTCGTCAACCAAGTCCAGGTAGCGGGGTCGTAGGTGCCGCTGCTTTTTTCGTAAGCAATGACGTGTACCATCGCCTCGCGCATTTTGTCGGCGTTGGGGGCGTTGGTTTCAATGCACTCACGGGCGTAGGCTTTGATGCCTGCCACCCGGCGATCGGCTTCGGCGAAGGCCCTGTCGCGTTCGGTCAGGGCAATTTCGTAGTGGAGTTCGGCCAGTTTTTCGTCGAGGTACGCTTCCTGGTATTCGTCGGCTTTCTGGTCGAGGGTCTCGATGAACTGGCGGCCTTCTTCGTCGCCTTCTTCTTCGTGGATTTCTTTGACGATTTCGTTGAGTTCCCTCAAAATATCCACCTGATCGAGGGGGGACTGGGCGACCAGCCATTTTTCAAAGGCTTCTTCGTCGTTTTCGTCGAAGATGAGTTCGAGGATTTTCTCACGGTATTCCATTGGCGTAAAGGGATGAATGAAGGGTTGGTGGCGCTATGCCCTGCGGGTCAGCGGTTCTCGAACCAGGCCCAGTCGTCGGGGTCGTAGAGGCCGGTCTGTTTTTCGGCATCGATCAGAAACTTCGCGTAGTCGATCATCGCCTGCTTGTCGGGGTGGTTGTTGGTGATGCCCTCGCGGATGTTGCGCTTGGTGGTTTCGAGGGCCTCGGAAAATTCCTGGGCGAACTTTTCAACCTCCCGCTGGTCTACCTCGGCCATCAGGCTGAGGGTCTCGGCCTTCAAGTGGGCCTCCTGGTAGGCGTTGGTGAGGGTTTCGATCTCAGCGAGTTTCGCCCGCAGGGCGGGGTTGTCGGGGTCGGGGTTGGCTTCGCTGACGATGGCCCGGTATTCGTTGAGCACGTCCACTCGTTCGAGCGGCGGCAGGCTGTGGAGCCATTCGATGAAGTCGTCGCCGTCGTCGGCGCTAAAGAGAAATTCGAGGATTTTTTCGCGGGATTCCATGATGGTGAATGAAGCGTAATGGATTGATTAAGGGCCGTTCTTCGGAAAACCGTCCCGGTGATGAGCCGGGCGAAAACCCCTTGGCCCTCAAGCGTTTCCTCAATGTAGGCGGTGGGGACAACATTCCAAAACGATTTTCCGAAAACTTAGTAAACGGTAGCGATTTACGCGCTACATCAGTAGGTTGACGGCGTTTTCTCACCATACACATCCACCCGTATGCCAGCCAACGCTGATTCGGGCCACGCCATCAACGTGTCCGGCTGCCGCTTACAGCCCCAGCGAAAACGCGCTGAAAATTCCGCAACTCCAGACCCTGCCGCTGGAGTCGACATCGCAGAATTTGGGCGTGGAGAACACCATCAAGGCCCTGGAACTGGCCCGCACCGTGCGCCATGAGAAGCTTTACCACCCCGAAACGGGCGTGGTGGCCGTGGCGCTGCTGTGTAAGAAGTACGTGCGGAGCGTGTACGGAGCCAAAAGCCCGCAGGCGGCGCAGGTGGGGGGAATTAAGTTTACCTGGCCCAGCAAGTGACCGCCCCTGAGCGGAACCTTTCGTCATTACCTGTTTCGTGAAGTTTTGCCATAATAGGGGATTTGGTAAAGGCGTCCTGAGGATTCGGGACACCTTTCTTGCGTTAGGGGAAACCTGGTGCGCTGTCTGCTTTTCGATGTTGGCGCTCGAAAAAGGGCAGGCGTCCCGTGAAAACGATGGGTGGATTGATGAAAATACCGCGCTGGTTGGTGGAAAAGCGAGGTTAGCTGCGGGAACTTGCGTGTTGGTTGCGGAAAATGGCTCGTGGGTTGCCGGTTTTTGCGTGTGGGTTGCAGAAAACGGCGTATTGGTTGATGATGTAAGCTCCCGGGTTGCGGGTTTTTGCGTGTTGATTGCTGATGTCGGCACGTTGGTTGCTAATAACCGCACGTTGGTTGCGGGTTTCTGCGGGTTGGTTGTGGAAAATGCGGGGAGGAACTGCTAACGGACTCGGTAGCACGCAGACCGGGGTGAGGGCAAGAACAAACGTTCTTGCTGATAAAGACGCCCCAGAGGGGCTTATGATACCCATCGCTCGCAGGATGTGAGCGACGGCGGTAGGGCCGAGATGGGTACGGTTACTCCGTCGTCGTTACGACGATTCGCGTTGGTGCCACGGCCCGCTGCCCGTCGGCCCGACGAAGTTCTATCTTGTACTCACCCGGCAGGGCCGTTTTTTGGTTAAAGTAAAACTCGACCAAATCCCGGCTGAATTGCGGCACGGCCCATCCCAGTTCCAGGGGAGCATCACTGCCCTCGCGCAGGGCCAGAACGCGATTTCCCGCCGGGTTGCCGTCGTACAGGTTGACCACGGGCAACCGCACTCCGTACTCCTGGTAGGATTTCAACGGGACGGTTACGCGGTCGTTGCGGTCGGGTAACGCTACAAACTGCGTTGGACCCTCGGCTTGCAGTTGAATCCGGTACTGCTTTTGACTGTCCCAACCGTGCTCCCGGCTCCGAACCCACACCCGGAGGGGCGTGCGGTTGTCGTAGCGGGTCACGTCGATGACCAGCCCCCTCGGAGTGGTGCCCAAGCTTGGGAACAGCGCTTCGTGGGACTCAACGTCCACCCCGCTCAGGAACGCGTCGGGCGTGGTTTGGAGGGTGAGCAACAAGAGCTTGTTTCGCAGCTTAGGGTCGTAGCCGGAAGGGGTCACGGTGATGACGCCGGTCGCCTGGTCGACGCGGGCGGACGACAGGGCGTCGCCTTCAACGGCGGCCTGCACCACGGCCGGAGGCATTTCGCCGGTGGCGTTTTCCTGACAAGCCCCAAGACCCATCACAAACAGGCTGCTTAAGCCGATTAGGTGGCTCGTTTTCATGCGGTTGAAGAATAAATGGTGAAACCCCTTGTTCCGGTAAAGATGCGAAATACCTCAGTTTAACGGCAGCGGACTGGTATGTTTTTTTGGGCACATCCCGGCTCCGAATTGACCCAAATCCCATCAAATCACTCATCACCAACCAACTTTTTCCATGAGTTACATCGAAGTCGCCCCCGACGTGAAGCTGCACGTGCTCGACTGGGGCACGGGGCACCCCATCGTGCTGGCGCACGGCTGGCCGTTGAGCCACGAAATGTTTGAGTACCAAACGACCGAACTGCCCAAACGGGGCTTTCGCTGCGTGGCCTTCGACCGGCGGGGCTTTGGCAAGTCGTCGAAACCCTGGGATGGGTACGACTACGACACCCTGGCCGACGACCTGCACCACCTCCTCGAACGCCTCGACCTGCGCGACGTGACGTTGCTGGGCTTTTCGATGGGCGGGGGCGAAGCGATTCGCTACCTGAGCAAGTACGGCAGCGACCGCGTGGCCGATTTGATTCTGGTCGGGGCAGCGGCACCCTACATGGTCAAGGCCGACGGCAACCCCGACGGCGTGGACCCGGACGTGTTTGAACTGGACATGATTGAGAAATTCCGGGAAGACCGGGCGGCGTTCATTGCCACGTTTTCAAAGCAGTTTTTCGGGGTTGGAATGCTCAAAAAACCCCTCAGCGAGGAACTGCTGGCCTGGTTTGGTACGCTGGCGATGGCCGCTTCGCCCCGCGCCACGACCGAATGCGTGAAGACCTTCGGCTACACCGACCTCCGCGACGACGTGAAGGCCATCACCGTGCCCACGCTCATCATCCACGGCACCAACGACAAGAACGTGCCTTACGAACTGACCGGGGAAAAACTGCACCCGATGATTCCCGGTTCGCAACTCCTCGCCTACGACGGCGCGCCCCACGGCCTGTTCTACGAATACCGCGACCGCCTCAACGACGACATCACGGCCTTCGCCGGGCAGCAGGTGCGGGAGCGGCAGACGGCGTTTTGACTGGGCAGGGAGCGGGGGGCGGGGAGCAAGGGGTGAACTTCAAAAACTGCATTTTGCCCCCTGTTACCCGCTCCTCGCTATTTTTTCCCCCGCACGGACTTCACCTCTTCCGGTTTGACGGGCGGGGCTTGGTTGCCGAAGTGGCTGCGGACGTAGGTGAGCACGTCGGCCACCTGTTGATCGGTCAGGAAATCGTGGGCGGGCATGGGGTTGTCGTAGGTTTCGCCCCCAATCTCCACCGGGTCGTTGAGGCCGTTGAGCACCACGCCGATGAGGCGGGTTTTGTCGCCCAGCACCCAGTCGGTTTTGGCCAGGGGCGGGTTTTGACCCGGCACGCCGCGCCCGTCGGCCTGGTGGCAGGCGAGGCAGTAGGTGTCGTACACGACCTTGCCGGAGTCGATTGGATTGCGGATTTGGGATTGCGGATTGCGGATTGGCATTGCAACCAAGCTCAGCCAGAACCATCCGCAACCGCTCAGCATCGAGAAAAAAAGGAATTTCATGAATTTCCTGACGACGGTTGACTAACGACTGACTTTTACTTCCCGTACCTTACTTTCCAGACTTTTCCCTTCACCGAATCGGTGATGTAGAGCGAGCCATCGGGGCCTTGGGCCAGGCCGACGGGACGGGCCACGGCGTCGCCGGGGTTCATGATTTCGGGGCCACCGGCGAAGCCCTCGGCGAAAGGTTCGTAGGGACCGGAGGGTTTGCCGTCTTTTCCGAAGGGCACGAAGGCCACGAAGTAGCCGCCCTGCTTGAGGGGGGCGCGGTTCCAGGAGCCGTGGAAGCAGATGAACGCGCCGTTGCGGTAGCGGGCCGGAAACTGGTTGCCCGTGTAAAACAGCAAATCGTTGGGTGCCCAGTGGCCGGGGAAGGCCATGATGGGCTGTTCCTTGCTGGCGCAGCGGTCGGTTTTCTTGCCGTCGCCGCCGTACTCGGGGGCGAGGACTTTTTGCTTCCGCTGCTGGTCGTAGTAGCAGTAGGGCCAGCCGAAATCAGCGCCTTTTTTCACCAAAAGAAACTCCTCGGCGGGCAGTTCGGCGCTTTGTTCGTTGTTGAACAGTTCGGGGAAGAGCGTGGCCAGCATGTCGCGCCCGTGCTGGAGGGCGTAGAGCTGCTTGGCGACGGGGTTCCATTCGAGGGCTACGGCGTTGCGGATGCCCGTGGCGTAGCGGGTGCCGTCGGACTGCCGCTGGTTTTTCCGGTTGGCGTCGAACTGCCAGATGCCGCCGTAGTCTTCGAGCAGCGGGCAGGGGTTTTGGGCCGGGGAGCCTTTCACCCGGTCGCGCTCCTGGCAGGCGTTGGAGGGCGCGCCGAAGTTGACGTACAGCTTGCCCGCGTCATCGAGGGCGATGGATTTGGCCGCGTGCGCCCGCTGGAAGGTCAGGCCGGTGACGATGGTTTCGGGCTGGGCGGTTTCATCCACCACGCCATTTTTCAACGGGTAGCGGTACACCGACGTGTCCGAACTGGCGTAGAGGTAGCCGTTGGCGATGGCGAGGCCCGTGCCTTTGAACGTGCCGAAGGCGGTCGTGGCGTCGGCCTTGCCGTCGCCGTTGGCGTCGCGGAGGCGGACGATGCCCTTGCCGTCGGCGAGTTGGTTGAGCTTGACGTACACGTCGCCGTTGGGGGCGACGACCGCGTGGCGGGCTTTGCCCACGCCGTCGCTGAGCACGGTGGCGGCGAAGCCGTTGGGCAGGGTAATGCCGGCGTTGTCGGCGGGGGGAACGGGCTTGCGGGCGGGGGGGTCACCGGCCAGCGCGAGAAGCGGCAGGCTCAGGACCGCACCGAGCAGGGTAACTTTTTTCATGGTCAGAGGAAATGTGAAGCGACAAAGTTGGTGAAAAAACGCGCGCCATCCGCTGACTTCACTCCGTGCTGACCACGCCCGCCCACGGTGCCCGCACCGTGTAGCCGAACCCGACTTTGCGTTCGCGAGCCGGTTCCACCGTGAGCCGCCAGGTGATTTTGCCGGTGGGTTCATCCACCGCGACCGCTTCGGGGGCGTTCCGGTTTTGGATGTCGATTTCCTTGAATTTTGAAAGTGGGAATTGGTCTTCCAGCACGAGTACGATGGGCTGGCGGCGGGTGTTGCGCACGGCGATTTCGTAGGCCCGGTCTTCCACCCGGCTGCTGCCCAGCCGTTGCCGGCGGCTCTGGGACTTGAGTTTCGTCCGGCTGATTTGCACCGAGGCGTCGCGGCCCAGCGAGAGGCTCAACGTGTCGGCGGTGCTGCGCGGGTCGAGGCGGACTTTGCCCACGAAGGTGCCTTCCAGAAACAAACTCGCTTCGCCGGGTAGCAGGGCGTACCGCTCCCAATCCACGATTTTGGCCGTCAGAAACGCGTCGGGGGTCACCTTCGGCACGGCGGCGTACTCGTACTGCGCGGGCACGGCTTCCTCGCGGATGTCCACGCTGTACACCTGCCCGTCGGAGGGCACGGTGTAAGGAATTTTGATGTCGAACGAAACGCTCGTCGGGGCTTCGCGCTCTTCCACATCGAGGGGAAGCGTGGTGCGGGATTTGGAAACGTTGATTCCGGAGGCACGGCCTTGCAACGCGTTGTCGGCCCCGTAACCGACGGTGACCACTTCCTGGAGGGCCAACACGTCCTCCTTCATTTTCACGTCAATCCGTTCGGCCGAAATCACTCGTTCCTCCGTGGTGTACCCGACGAACGAGAACACGAGCGCACCGCTGCCCGTCGGCAGTTTGGGCGGAATGGGGAGTTTGTAGTACCCGTCCTTGTCGGTGGCTACGCCGAGCGAGGTGCCTTTCAGCATGACGTTGGCGGCGGGAATGGCTTCGCCGCTCCGCGAATCGGTCACGCGCCCGCTCACCTGGGTCACGTTTGGGTTGAACAGACCCGGCGGCTCCCGGTACTCGGAATAGTCGTTTTGGGTGCCGTAAAACCAGGGTCGCAGTTCGGGTTTGTTGCCGCGCAGCCGAGGGTCGGCGGTGGAGAGCGTCAGGCGCACGGCGTTCCAATCTTCGCCCGAAAACTGGAACACGTTGGCCCGATAGGCGAGCGTGAGCGGGGCGGCGAGGTCGCTGACGCGCACGTCGTAGGCCGGAATCCAGCCCGCGTCGGGCACGAAGTAGCGCAGTTCGAAGCCCGCCTGGGGCACGGGTTCCGTCGCCCGGACGGTCACGAGCACGTCGCTTTGGAGGCGTTCTGCCTGGGTGTTGAGGCGGGTCTGGGTGCTGTCGAGGGCCTTGAGGTCGGCTTGCAGACGCTTGATGCTTTTCTCGATTTCCACCTGCTTGAGCAGGGCTTCGGTGAGGCGGGCGCGCTGAAAATCCACGGCTTCCTTCAACTCGCTCGCTTTCAGAGCGGCATCGCGCCCGGTGATGTCCTGATTTTTGAGCAGCATCGCTTCCTCCTGCCGGTACACGGCCAGCATTTTCTGCTGCACGGTCAGGCGGTCGGCGAGGGCATCGCGCCGGGCGTCGAGGTCGGTTTGCTCACCGTCTTTTTTTTCGCGGGCAAACCCCGCCTGCACCACCACCGATAGCACCGTGAACCGCCCCTGCCCGCGCACCTGAAGGGTGTTTTTGTCCAGTTTGGGCGAAAGGCCCCGGAACAGCAGCACCGTTTTGCCCGCAGGCAGGACGGCGTGGGCCGTGCGGGTGAGTTGGGCACCGTTCTGAAACACCGTGACCTGTTCGAGTTTGGTAGAAATGGGAAGTTGAGCCCGCAGGCAAGCCGCAGCCAGCAGCAGGGCGGCCAAAGGGAGGAGCGCTTTCATGGTGAAAAGGCAGGAGGTTGTCGGCGCGAAAAGTACGGAAAGTTTTTGGGGAACGCTGAAGGCCGGGCGGCGGGGTGGTTTGAAAGTTTGAGTAGGTTTGAAAAGGCCAGCAACTTTCAAACTTTTCAAACACTTTCAACACTTCAAACCCTCAAACCTTTCAAACCCCCAAAATGCCACAGGCCCTCACGCACCACCCCGTTGTTCGGAGTTTGCAACTCCGAACAACGGGGTGGTGCGGGTCTGTGACCGCCACCGCGTCGGAACCAAACCAACCGCTTGAAAACAAGCACTTTACTCTGCTAACGCTTCGCCTTGCTGCACGTTGGCCGCTTACACGGCCCGCCGTTTGCAAAACGACGCTCATCGGGGATGGGTTGCCTCATTTTGAGGATACGCTTCCGGTCGCTGCAAATATGTCCCCGGTCGGTGCGATGAGGCTGGTTGATGGGGGTAATATGGGTGACGTTCTGGCGAAGTCACGGGATGGCCCGGTGACGAACGTTTATCGGGCAAATTTTCGCCGCCGCACCACCTGCACCACCCTGCCCAACCCCCCAATCAACACTAGCGGCAGGGCGAGGTTGAGCGCCTGCCAAAACGGGCGGTTTTCGCGGAGTTGCAGGGCGTCGAGCGGACGCAGGCGCACGGCTTTGTTGCGGGCGGTGATGACGCCGTTTTCGTCGACGAGGTAGTCCACGGCGTTGAGGATGAATTCCTTGTTGGAAAACACGTGCCGGTCGGCGCTGAAGCGGTCGAAGCCGAGGGGCAGGGGGCGGTTTTGCCGGAAATCGAAGTCGTTGAGGGGCAAATCGCCGTCGGAGCAGACGAGGATTTTGGAGGGCTGGCCCTGGGGCACGAAGCCGTTGGCGCGGGGGTCGCCGGGCAGAATCCGGTTTTTGTAGAGCGACTCGAAGCGCCCTTCGAGCAGCACCGAAATCAGCTTCGGCCCGGCGTCGTAGGCGCGTGGATCGGGCTGCTGGCGGGCTTCGTTGTAGGTCACGAGCGCGGGGGCCTTCACGAGTTGGGTGTAGCGCGAGGTGAGCAGCAGGGGCGTTTTAACGATGCCGTCGGCGCGTACGGTGTCGAGCGTTCCGGCGAAGCGGGTGTACACCGCGTCGAGGTTGCGGGTGATGACCGAGGGGCCGAAGCTGTTGAGCAGGGGGAAAAACCGCCAGGGCATGAGCTGCAACTGGGGCTTGTCGCCGAGGTTGCCCACGTTGAGCGGAATCTGGGCGCAGAGCAGGTCTTTGACGAGGTTGGGGTTTACCCGCGCGCCGTAGTTGAAGAGCAGGTCGTCGAGGTTGAGCCGGGCGGGGTAGGCGTAGGTGCCTTCGCGGCCCACGCTGTCGATGGCCAGGGCGTCCACGAAAAACAAAGCCCGGCCGCCCTTAACGATGAACTGGTCGAGCTTGAACTTGTCGGCCTCGGCCATCAGCGTGTCCGGCTTGATGAGCAGCACGGCGTCCAGCCCTTCGAGAGTGGGCGAGGCGGAAAGGTTGACCGTGAAGAAATCGTAGTTGCGCTGGAGCGAGGTAATCAAATCGGCCAGCCGCCCGGCGGGCACGCGGCTAAACGTGTTGAGCAGGCCGAGCCTCTTCTTCTCGGTGTTGGTCAGTTCGCGCAGGGCCGTGGCGAGCTGGAACTCGACGTTTTCGTAGGAAAGGTTCAGGTTTTCCTGGGCCGAGTGGGCGATGTTGCCCCGCAGCAGCAGGGCGGTTACTTCGCGGCCCCGGTAACTCAGCACCGCGCCGGGGAAAACGAGCCGTTCGCTCCGGCTGTCGCTGCCGCCCTGCACGACGTTGGTGGGCGGAATGCCGCGAGCGGCCAGGCTTTCGTAAAATTTCGTGCGTTCTTTCGGGTCGGAGGATACGGTGGCCGGGTCGATGAAGCGGTAGCTCAGGCGGCTGCCCGCCGTGGCCTGCATTTCGTCGAGGGTTTCGCGCACGGCGTTCTGCAGGCGCTCGAACCCGGCGGGCAGGTCGTCGCCCGCGAGGTACACCTTCACGACCACCTCGTCGTCGAGGTTGGTGAGCAGGCGCTCGGTGGCTTCGGAGAGGCTGAAGCGTTTGTCTTCCGTCAAATCCACCCGAAACGGCACGAACGAGGCCAGGACATTCAAGCCAATCAGCGCGGCGAATACCGGCAGAATTTGCGCGAACTTGGATTTCATGGGGCGAAAATAGTTTAGAGTTTAGGGTTCAGCGTTTAGAGTTAAAAAAACAACCCTGAACGCTAAACCCTAAACTCTAAACTGCTATTCAAACATCAAATACAACGTCACCGTGTGGCTCGTCAGGCGGCTGATGCCCTGGCTGTAGGTGGTGGCGTTGGGGTCAAGGAGGTTGACGAGGCCGTGGGAGAAACGCAGTTCGGGCGAGAATTTGAAGAACTCGAAAAACCGCTCCAGGCCCACGCCGTACTCCACGGTGACGTCGGCGGTTTTGGTGGCGAGGCGTTCGCGGTTGAAGCCGAGGTTTTCCTTCCGGCGCACGTTGGTTTCGAGGGCGAAGGCCATCCCGCCGACCACGTACATCCGGGTGTTGCCCCGGCGCACCGATTTGTACTTCAAGAGCAGAGGCACTTCAAACCAGCTCGACTCGCGCAGTTGGGTGCGCTCGCTGCCCCCGGCGAAGGCGTACTGCACCGAGCGGCCGTACAGCGACAGCGTGGGCGTGACCCGAAAATCGAAGCGTTTGCTCAGGTTTGCGTTGAGCACGAAGCCCATCCGAAACCCCGGCTGCGTGGGCGAGACGATGGACGTGGTGGAGTCGGCGTTGACGAAGGCCTCGCTGTGCCGGACGTTGAAGCGCGTGAACGGCGCGGCGAAAAAGAAACCGTAGTGGACGGTTTTGTCGTCGTAAAATTCCATGAACCGCCGCGTGGTGAGCTTGTTCTGGGCGCGGACGGGGGCCGCGTTTCCCCACAAAAACAAGCTCAGCAGGGCCAGCAGGGCTATTTTTTGCCGAGGTAAATTGAACTGATGCCGAACGTCAGGGGTATGCATTGTGTCTGGGTGAAACCAGCGGCTTCGTAAATGCGGAGGAAATCGGCCCCGTCGGGGAACGCCTGCACCGACTCAGGGAGGTAGCTGTAGGCGGCGCGGTCGCGGGAGAAAAAGCCCCCGACGGCGGGCGTGACGTACTTGAAATAGAAATTGTAAACCGCCTTGAACAGCGGGTTGCGGGGCTTTGAAAACTCCAGCACCAGGCAGGTGCCGCCGGGCTTGAGCACGCGGTTCATGTCGCGGAGGCCCTTTTCGAGGTTTTCAAAGTTGCGCACGCCGAAGGAAACGATGACGGCGTCGAAACTATTGTCGGAAAACGGCAGCCGCTCGCTGTCGCCCTTGCGCATGTCCACGACGTTTTCCACCCCCAATTTTTTCATTTTTTCCCGGCCAAACTGGAGCATGCCTTCCGAAATGTCCACGCCGACGATTTTCTGGGGGTTCAGTTTGAGAGCTTCGATGGCGAAATCGCCGGTGCCGGTGGCCACGTCGAGGATTTTTTTCGGCTGACTGGGCGCCAGCAGACGGATGGCTTTTTTCCGCCAGAGCCGGTCGATGCCCGCGCTGAGGAGGTGGTTGAGGAAATCGTACTTCGGCGAGATGCCGTCAAACATCTCGGCGACCTGCTCTTTTTTGGAAGCGGCTTTTTGTTTATAGGGAACGACGGGCATGGGGCAAAGTTAGTCTGAGTTTGTCTGAACCACGATTGGCCCGGATTTTAGGATGGGCAAGATGGCCAAAACGGATTTTTTGAATTTCATCCTATGAATCCTAAAATCCGGGCCAATCGCGGTTCAGACAACCCGCCACCTCGCCGTTAAGTTTGCCAAAAAAACGAAAAACCGTCGCCCTACCAGGACAACGGTTTCCAACGCCCCAAAAACTAAATAAGACGTTCACAAGCCGTGCGCGGCCTTCCACACAACCTCATCCGCGGCGCACGGTGTAAAAGTGGAGGGACACGGATTGGCAAACCAATAAATGCTACGGTCGCGCCGATTTTTGCGACGAGTTCCGCCAGAAATGCGATGGAGTTTATGGGCTATTCGGTGCCCAGTGCCTTGAAGAACGCTTCACTGTAGTGTTCGCTGACGGGAATCTGCATCGCGCCGATTTTGATGCGCAGGTTGCGGATGGACTCGATTTTGTCGAGCGAAACGATGTACGATTTGTGAACCCGCAAAAACCGCCCGGCGGGCAGTTTTTCCTCCAACGCCTTCATCGTCAGACGGGTAATCACGGGGCGGCTCTGGCCTTCCTGGTAAATTTTCACGTAATCCTTCAGGCCCTCGACGTAGGTGATGTCGCTCAGGCGGATTTTCACCAGCGAGTAATCGGCGTTGACGAACAGGTAATCGCTGGCGGCTGGGTTGACTGTGTGTTCGGGTGCGGTTGCCGGTTCAGATTGGCCTTCGGCGGTCTGGGGGCTGGCGTGGCGCAGGTGATGAAGTTCGTGGGCTTTGTTGACGGCCTTCAGAAACCGCTCAAACGACACGGGCTTGAGCAGGTAATCGACCACGTCGAGGTTGAAGCCTTCGAGGGCGTACTGCTCGTAGGCGGTCACGAAAATGACCATCGGCGGGTTCGGCCCGAGGCTTTGCAGGAACTGCACGCCCGTCAGGCCGGGCATCTGAATATCGAGAAAAATGAGGTCAATCGGTTCGCGCCGCAGGTGCTCCACGGCTTCAAAGGCATTCCGGCAGCGGGCCACGAGGTTCAGAAACGGCACCTTGCGGATGTTGTCCTCGAGCAGGTCGAGGGCCAGGGATTCGTCGTCGACGGCTAAACAGTTCACAGTTTGTCAGTTTACAGTTCACAGCGAAGGTTTCACAGCTTGCAGTTACGAAGCAGCAAATTCTTCCTGCTTTCTGTGAACTGTGAACTGTGTACTGTGAACTGGTTTGAAGTGCAACGTCAAATCCACCCGAAACATCGTCGCGTCCTGGTGGATGTTCAGCGCGTGGCTGTCGGGGTAAAGCAGGCTCAGGCGGCGGCGTACGTTGGCCAGGCCAATGCCCGAGGCCTGGTCTTTCGGACCGTGATCACCGGATGGTACTTTGTTTTCGACGCTGAAGGTCAACTGGTTGCCCGTCGTCTGGAGCCGCACGAGGATGTACGGGTCGGCAATTAGCCCCACCCCGTGTTTGAAGGCGTTTTCAACGAACGGAATCAGCAGCATCGGCTCGATGGTGCCAACGGGCAGGTGGCCGGGGAGGTCGAGGTGCACCTGCACGTCGCGGCCAAAACGAAGCTGCTGCAATTCGACGTAGCTGCGCAGGTACTTCACTTCCTTGTCGAGGGTCACTTTGGCTCCGTCCGATTCGTAAAGCATGTACCGCAGCAAATCCGACAGGCTGATGATGACCGGCTCGACCAAATCCGATTTTTTCCGGGCCAGCGACACGAGGCTGTTGAGCACGTTGAACATGAAGTGCGGGCTAATCTGCGACCGCAGGAACGACAGTTCGGCCTGCAACCGCGAGTTGGCCAGTTCCTTGTGCTTCCGTTCGTCTTCGAGGTAATCGCTCAGAATCCGGAAACTGGTGCTGACGGCAAAGAGAAAAATCACCGGGAAGACCGTCCAGACGCCGATGCGCAGGTTGTCGCTTTCGGGGTAAAACACGTACCGGCGGATGAGTGCCCCGATGAGCAGAAACAGCCAGATGCCCGCCACCGCGCTCACCACGTACCAGGCCACGCCCCGGCGCTTGAGCACGTGGGGGATGAGCACGTAGGCATTGAGGTAAAACAGCGGGATGTTGAGCAGGTTGGCCAGGATGATGTAGCTGTCGGGGGGCGGGCCGGACGGCACCTTCGCGCCGTTGTTGGGCATCCGCAGCAGGAAGGGCAACGACAAAAAGAACCCCCAGAACAGCAGGTGGAAAAACCCCTGCATGGGTCGGGAGGCGATGAGCTTGCGGGAGAACAACACGGGCAACGGACGCGTTTCGGTACGCAACGATAAAGCAACGATTTTTCCCACAAATACCCAAAGCGACCCTCACCCCGTTTGCGCCGACTCAGGCGAAAAATGCGGCGACTTTGAAGGAAAATGAAAGTTGGCAATTGGCAGTTGGCGGTTGGCAAAAGCTGGCCTTGCTGTTTGCCAACTGCCAACTGCCAATTGCCAACTTTAGCCTCCCCTCCCTATCTTTCGCCGCGATGGAACTCACCGAAACGAACACGCTCATCATCGGGGCCGGACCGGCGGGGCTGGCCGTGGCGGGGCGGTTGCGCCGCCTGAACCAGCCCTTCGTGCTGCTCGAAAAAGACGCCCGCCTGACGCCCACCTGGCACGCCCACTACGACCGCCTCCACCTGCACACCGTGCGCGAGCATTCGGGGCTTCCGCATTTTCCCATCCCCGAATCGTACCCGCGCTACCTCTCCCGGACGCAGGTCATCGAGTACTGGGAAACCTACGCCCGGCACTTCAACATCGAACCAAAATTCCATCAGGAGGTGATTTCCGTGAAGCGGGACGGCGAGGCCTGGCGGACGGAAACTCGCACGGGCGAAGTGTACCGCTCGGAAAACGCGATCGTCTGCACGGGCTACAACCGGGTACCGCACCGCCCGCGCTGGCCGGGGGAGGAGGCGTTCGCGGGTCCCATCGTCCACAGTGTGGACTACCGGAACGGGGAGCCGTTTCGCGGGAAATGCGTCCTCATCATCGGCATGGGCAACACCGGGGCTGAACTGGCCATCGACCTCCACGAACACGGGGCCGAGCCGTGGATTTCCGTCCGGCAGCCAGTCAACATCGTGGCCAAAGAATTCCGGGGCCGGGCCACGCAGCCGACGGCGATTTTCCTCAGCCACCTGCCCGATTGGCTCACCGACCGCATCGCCCGCTGGGCGCAGCGGCAGGCCATCGGCGACCTGTCGGCCTACGGACTCCCCACCCCGCCCCTGGCCCCCAGCGCCCAACTCCGCACCACGGCCCGCGTGCCGGTCATCGACGTGGGCACGGTCGATTTAATCCGCCGGGGCAAGGTTAAAATCCTGCCCGGCATCGAACGGTTTCACGAAAAAACCATCGCCTTCACCGACGGCCGGGAATTGCCTTTCAACGCGGTGATTGCCGCCACGGGCTTTCGCTCGAAAATCGAAGACTTCGTGGAAAATGCTGCCCCGTTGCTCAACGAACGCGGCCACCCTCGGGGCCTGTGGAGCGATGACCCCCGCTACCGGGGCCTGTACTTCCTCGGCTTCGAACTGCCCACGGCGGGCATTCTGCGGGGCATCAAACTGGATTCGGAAAAAATCGTGAGGCATTTGTTGAGTTAAAGTCCTTGTTTGAGTTAGGGGTCGCCCACCCTGACAGCGGTCGCTAGACCCTGTCAGCGGTGGAGTCAAGCCGGTTGGCCTATTCCCGCTTCCACCGCTGACAGGGTCTAGCGACCGCTGTCAGGGTGGGCGACCGACTTCACAAACGGGGGTGTTTTTTGTGAAAATCCGTCGCCTCCTGGTACGCCTTCGCGATGTGCAGGAGCTTGGCTTCGCCGAAAAGTTGGCCCGTGAACGTGATGCTTACCGGCCGGGTGGGCTTGCCGGGCTGGGTCTGGAAGCCGTTGGGCAGCACCAGGGCCGGGTGGCCGGTGAGGTTGGTCAGCGTGAGGTTCCGGCTGAACGAGGGGGCCACGTAAGCATCCAGCCCGCGGAGGGTTTCGTGCATGGCCCGGATGAGTTGAGTGCGGTGGCGGGCCGCCTGCACGTACTCCACGGCGGGCACGAAACGCGCGGCCCGGAAGGCGTTCGGCCAGGCGTTTTTGATTTGCCGCACCAGTTGGTCGTCCTTGCCCGTGCGGGTGAGTTCGTCGAAAGCGGCGGCGGCTTCCACGCCGAGGATGAACGAAATGTCGTTGGCGGGCAGGCCGGGCAGTTGAAGGGGCACCAACTCCACGCCGAGCTTTCGCAGCACGGCCAGGCTGGCCGAATCGGCGGCGCGGTTGGGGTAAGCCCGTTCAAAATCCGCTTTCACGAAACCGATTTTCAGGCCCTTCAGGCTGATTTTGCTGCCATCGTAGTTGAAAGGCGCGTCCATCACGGTGGGGTCCTGCCCGTCGGGGCCGAGGATCGCGTTGAACACCAGCGCGCAGTCCTCCACCGTCCGGCAGATGGGGCCGAGCTTGTCCATGCTCCAACTCAGGGCCATCGCGCCGGTGCGGGGCACCCGCCCGAAGGTGGGCCGCAGGCCCGTGGTGCCGCATTCGGTGGAGGGCGACACGATGCTGCCCAGGGTTTCGGACCCAATCGCAAACGGCAGCAGCCCCGCCGCCACCGCCGAGGCCGACCCCGCCGAAGAGCCGCTCGACCCCCGGCTCGGGTCCCAGGGGTTTTTGGTGGTGCCACCAAACCACACGTCGCCCCAGGCCAGTTCGCCCAAACTGAGCTTGGCGCAGAGCACGGCACCCCCTTTTTCGAGGCGCTGAATCACGGTGGCGTCGTAGTCGAGCGTCTGGGTTCGGTAGGGCACCGACCCCCAGGTGGTGGGGTAGCCCCGTTTCGCCAGCAAATCCTTCGCCCCGAACGGAATGCCGTGCAGCGGCCCGCGGTAGATGCCCTGGTGGAGTTCAGTGTCGGCTTTGGCGGCCTGAATCATCGCCAGCTTTTCGGTCAGGGTCACGACGCACTTCAGTTGGGGGTCGTGTTTTTTCAACCGGTCGAGGAAAAACGCGGTGAGTTCGGTCGAAGAAACGAGCCGGGTGCGGACCAATTCGCCCAGTTCGCGGACGGACAGAAACGCCAAATCGTCGAGGTTGGCGGGCCGTTTCGCCGGGGCGACGGGGCCGGGTTTGAAGGGCAGTTTTTGTTTTTCAAACTGGAAACCCGGTGGCAGCGGGTTGAAATACAGCGCCGGAGCCACGTCGTTGCTCAGGCTGACTTTCCGGTTGTTCTCGAAATTTTTGCGGGTGTCGCGGAGTTCGTCGAGCATCGAATCGGCCTCGGCGGGGGTGAATTCGAGGCCGATGATTTTCTGGGCTTCCTCCACGACGCCCACCGTCAGCGGGGCTTCGGCGAGTTTGACGGCTCCCGCGCCGAGCAGGATGCCGAGGGGCAGGAGCAGCAAGGGGTATTTTTTCACGAAAAAGAATGCGATTTTCGGTACGTGGCCGAAGATACGCGATGCCGGGCGTCCGCGCTTCCTAATTTTTTCAGATGGACGAATTCCTCAACCCCGTCCCGCCCGCCGTATTCCGGGCCACCAACGGCCCCTGGAACGCCCTGCGGCTCAACGCACCCTGGAGCGTAGGCTACGTGGCGAGCCTCGTCGAAGCGCGGGCGTTTGCCGAAAAAACGGAGTGGCGGGATTTTTACTACGCAAGCGGGGCCGAACGCCTGCGGTTGCTGGCCGCCCTGCCCGAAGCCGACCGGGCGGTGCTGACCGACTTCCGCCTCGCCCTGACCGACCCCGGCCGCGTCCAGCGCCTGCCCGCCGCGCTGAAAACCCTCAACTTCGACTTTGGCCGCACCCCCGACGAACTGGCTGAAAAAGGCCGCGCCCTGCACGCGCACCTGACCCGGTTGGGTCAAGCCCTCACGGTGGCGCAGGCCATCGACTGCGTGCGGTTTCGGGTGGTGGGCGAAACCTGGAACGGCGTCGTGTTGCGCGAACGGGCCACGGTGGCCGTGCTGCAAACCCACTTGCCCGGCGTGCGGTTCGAGAAAACCCCCGGCGACTTCGACCACCGCTACGCCGTGGACTACCAGCTTTTTCGGGAGGCGCAACGGCTCGGCGGCATTCAGATCAAACCGGCCAGCTACGCCGCCTCCAACGCCCCGTACCTCGTCACGGCCCGGCAGGCCAATCGGGCCAAAAACGAAGCGTACCACCGCGACTTCGGCGTGCCGGTGTTCGACGTGCTAGCCCGGACCAGCGGCGAAATTCTCAATCCCGCCGTGCTCGACCGGCTGCGGGCGCTGGCTTCCCCGTAATTTTGGCGAAGTTTGTCCAATGGAATTTTTGTTTCTCCTCACCGGACTCCTCCTCGGCGGGCTGGCCGCCTGGCAGGTGGCCCACGCCCGGCTGGGGAGCGACGTTCGGCTGCTCGAAAAAACCACTGCCGATCTGACCCGCGAGCGCGAAATAAACCTCGACCAGGCCCGGCAAATCGCGGCGCTGGAAGCCGATTACAGGAACCTGGAGGACAAGTTGTATTCCCAGAAAAAAGAACTCGAAACCCTCCAGGCTCGCTTCGCGAACGAATTCAAGGCCCTCGCCGCCGACATCCTCGAAGACAAATCCCGCCGCTTCACCGAGCAGAACCAGAGCCAGTTGGACCAGTTGCTGAAGCCCCTGGCCGAAAAAATACAGGCGTTTGAAAAACGCGTCGAGCAAACCTACGACGCCGAACTGCGGGACAAAATCAGCCTTCGCGAGGAAATCCGCCAACTCCATCAGGCCAGCGCCAAGCTCGGCCAGGACGCCGACAACCTCGCCCGTGCCCTCCGCGGCGACACCAAGCGGCAGGGCAACTGGGGCGAACTGATTCTCGAAAAAATCCTCGAACGCTCCGGCCTCACCCCAGGGGTGGAGTACCGCACCCAGGTCACGACCCGCAACGGACAGGCCGACGTGATTCGCCCCGACGTGGTCGTGTTTTTGCCCGACGAAAAACACCTCGTCGTTGATGCCAAAGTTTCGCTCGTGGCTTACGAAAGCTGGGTGGCCTGCGACGACGAAGCCGACCGCGACCGCTGCCTGCGCGAGCACCTGCTCTCGGTGCGCAACCACGTGCGCCAACTGGGGGACAAGAGTTATTTTTCGGGCGAAGAATTCGCCTCGCCGGAGTTCACGCTCTTGTTCATGCCCATCGAATCGGCCTTCAGCCTAGCCCTCCAGCGCGACGCCGACCTGTTCCAGTTTGCCTGGGAGCGGCGCATCGTGCTCGTCAGCCCCACCACGCTGCTGGCCACGCTGCGCACGGTGGCGAGCGTCTGGAAAATGGAAAAACAAAGCCGCCACGCCCTCGAAATCGCCCGGTTGAGCGGCGAACTCTACGACAAACTGGCGGGCGTTTTGGAGGATTTCACGAAAATCGGCCGCCAACTCGAAACCGCCCGCACGGACTACGGCGACGCGATGAAACGTTTGTACGAAGGCAAGGGCAACGTGGTGCGCACGGCGGAGAAAATCCGCGACCTCGGTGCCCGGCACACCAAAAACCTGCCCAACGCCTGGCTGAGCCGGGCGGAGGAATGACAAAATGGTTATCGTAGGGGCAACCCTTGCGGTTGCCCGTGACATCATTGCCAACCCAGTCACGGGCAACCGCAAGGGTTGCCCCTACGATGCGTGAAAAAATCATGGCAAAATCCGCGAAACCCGCCCCCAAAACCACCCCACCGGCCCCGCCGCTGAGCGCCACCGCGAAACCCGCCCGTCCCTCCAACTGGCTGGCCTACGCCTACCTGGCCCTGTTGCTGTTCATCGGCTTCAGCCTTTGCCGGTACGTGTTCGACCCGAAGGTGGCCCTCGTCGGCGACAATACCGATTATTTTTTGCTGGGCAGAGCGTTGGCCAGCGGCGAAGGCTACGTCAACATCGCCGACGTCAACAAAGCCCCGCACCACCACTTCCCGCCCGGCTACCCGCTGCTCATCGCCGCGCTGATGAAACTCGGCGGCACGAGCACCAACGCGGTGAAGGCCCTCAACGGAGCGTTTCTGCTCGCCTCGCTCGTGCTCTTGTTCGGGCAGTTTCGGCGGCTGGGCGGCAACGTCCACCTCGCGTTCGTGGGCGGGCTGTTCGTGCTCGTCAACCTGCACGTACTCGACTACACGACGATTGAAATGAGCGAGATGAGCTTTCTTTTTTTCTCGCTGCTCGCCCTCTTTTTTTTCGGAAAAATTGATTTCCAAAAACCCGCCTTCCGTGACCCCTGGCTGTACGCCTTCGTTGCTACGCTGGCGTTTTCGTACCACATCCGCAACGTGGCCCTGGCCCTGCTGGCGGGCGCGGGGCTGGTGCTGCTCTACCGTCGCCGCTGGGCACACCTGGCCCTGACGGTCGGCGGGTTTGCGCTACTGTGTCTGCCCTGGTACCTCCGCAACCGGAGCCTGGGCACCGACGCGCGCGTGTCCCAACTCAGCATGGTTAACCCGCTCCGGCCCGAACTGGGGCACCTCAACGGCGTGGGCGACTGGATTTCGCGGATTTGGGAAAACAAGCAACGCTACCTCACCCGCGAAATTCCGAGCAGCGTGTTCAGCTTCAACCCCGTGGATTACCAGGCTCCGGTCAACGGCCTGGAGTGGATTCTGGGCCTGTCGCTGCTGGCGCTGCTGGTTTTTGGGTTCTACAAATTCAAAACCGACCGGCTGCTGCTGGCCGGGTATGCGCTCGCCACGCTGGCCATTCTCATCATCTACCCGACGGTCTGGACGGGCGTGCGGCTCTTGTTTCACCTGATTCCGTTCCTGATTTTCGCAGCGCTCGTCGGCGTTTGGGAAGGGGCGAAGCTGCTGCTGGAACGGGCGAACGTGCGCAACGCCACGTTCGCCAACGTCGCCCTGCCGCTGGCGCTGGTGCTGGGCGTTTTCCTCTACACCGGCGACATCAAGCAGCGGCACCTCTACGCCCGCTTCGGCGATTACGAGGCGGGGTACAAAAACTACTTCGAGGCCGCGCGCTGGGCGGGTGAAAACACGCCGCCCGATGCCGTGATTGCCTGCCGGAAGCAAAGTTTGTTCAACCTGTTTTCCAACCGGTACGTCGCTGGCTACGCCTTCACCGACGACCAGCGCAAGCTCCTCGACGATTTGAAGGGCCACCGCGTGACCCACCTCGTGCTCGACGCCCTCGGGTTTTCGTCCACGCCCCGCTACCTGTACCCGCTCGTGACGGCCCACCCCGACAAGTTTGAAATCGTGCTGCGCCTGCAAGCCCCCGCCGCCCCCGACGGCTCACCCCAGCCCGAAACCTACGTCTGCCGCTTCCGCGATGACCTCGGCTGGCAGGGCGGGTACCAGGCGGGGAAGCCTTCCGGCCGGGGCGAGTACCGCTACCACGACGGGCGCAAGCTGACGGGCACCTTCCCGAAGGCCCGTCCCGACAGCCTCACCGGCACCGGCACCCTCACCGATGCGATGGGCAAGGTGCTGCTGGCCGGAAGGTGGCAGGATGGAAATTTTGTGGGGCAGTGATGAACATCGTAGGGGCAACCCTTGCGGTTGCCCGTGGCGTCGTGGCCATCCGGGTCACGGGCAACCGCAAGGGTTGCCCCTACGATATTTGCAGAATTTCCACAAAAAATAGCCTTCTCCCGCCGTTGGCTCATTATTTTGTCGAAACCAAAACCGCCGTTTGCGGCTTTCATCAAAAACCGATTCGACGAAAACCCGATGCTCGGATACATCCAACAAATCCTCTTCGTCGCGGCCCTGGCCGTGGCGGGGTATTTCCTTAACCAGCGGTTCCGGCTCATCGCCAAGCTGATTCGCCTGGGCCGGGCCGAAGACCGAACCGACAACCCCGCCGAGCGGGCCGAAATCATGCTCCGCGTGGCGTTCGGGCAGAAAAAAATGTTCGCCAAGCCCCTGGTGGCGTTCATGCACTTCGTGATTTACCTCGGCTTCATCATCATCAACGTCGAGGTGCTCGAAATCATCCTCGACGGCATCCTGGGCACGCACCGGCTGTTCGCGCCCTACCTCGGCGGGCTGTACCCGGTGCTCATCAACGTGTTTGAAGTGCTCGCGCTCGGCGTGCTCGTGGTCTGCGTGGCGTTTCTGGCCCGGCGGTACGTGCTGCGCGTGGCCCGCTTCCAGCCCGAGCGCCACCGCGAGATGGGCAAATGGCCCCGCACCGATGCCACGCTGATTCTCGTCACCGAAATCGTGCTCATGCTGGCCTTTCTGACCTGGAACGCCTCCGACACCGTGCTCCGCCTGCGCGGCACCGAGCATTACGACGTGGCTGGGTTGCAGCCCTTCCTCGTCAGCCAATTCCTCATGCCGATTTTTGAAGGCTGGAGCACGTCCGCGCTCATCGCCTACGAGCGGGTGGCGTGGTGGCTACATATTTTGGGGATTCTGGCCTTCGCCGTGTACCTGAGCTGGTCGAAGCACCTGCACATCCTGATGGCCTTCCCCAACGTGTACTTCTCGCAGCTTCGGCCCAAGGGCGAAATGCAGAACATGCCCGAAGTGACCAACGAAGTCAAAATCATGCTCGGCCTCTCGCAACCCGAAACGCCCGCCGAGGGCACGGAAACCATCGCCCCCGGAAAATTTGGCGCGAAAGACGTGCCCGATTTGTCCTGGAAAAACCTCATGGACGCCTACACCTGCACCGAGTGCGGGCGCTGCACGGCGGCCTGTCCGGCCAACCTCACGGGCAAGAAATTGTCACCCCGCAAAATCATGATGGACACCCGCGACCGCCTCGAAGACATCGGTCGCACCATGCAGGCCAATGGCGGCGAGTGGAAGGACGACGGCAGAACCCTCCTCGGCGACTACATCACCGACGAGGAACTCCTCGCCTGCACCTCCTGCCAAGCTTGCGTGCAGGAATGCCCGGTGAACATCAACCCGCTCGACATCATCTACCAGCTTCGCCGCTACCGGGTGATGGAAGAATCGAAAGCGCCGGGGCTGTGGAACGGCATGTTCTCGAACCTCGAAAACAACCAGGCCCCCTGGAAATTCTCCCCCGCCGACCGATTCAACTGGGCGGAGGGGGTGAAGTAATCGTGATTTCGCCTAATTTTCTGCAAAAACGGAAGGGTCATGGCAGTTCTTGAAAGGCTCAGGCTAAACCCGGAACAGGAAGCCATCCTGAACGACGGCGGCATCGTGCGGATCCCGGCCACCTGGGATGAATTTCTGGATTTCAAGGAAGAAACGCGTTACCCGGCGGAATTTCATTACGGCGAAATCATCGTGACGAGCATGGTAAAGTTGATTCATGAATGGTTGGTTGGCCGAATCATTCATCTCCTGAGCGGTCTGTTTGCAACACCGGAGTTTTTGGTGTTGAGCAGCAACATCGACTTAATCAAAACCAGTCAATCTGGTTACTACAACGCCGACGTTGCGGTCGTGCAGGGCGAGCCGGAGTTCTTCAGGGAACGGGAAGACTGGCTGACCAATCCGTACCTGGTCGTGGAAATCCTCTCGGATTCCACGCGGCAGAAAGATTTCAACGAGAAAATTCCCGAATACCAAACTATGCCCAGCGTGAAGGTCGTCGTGGTCGTTGACCCGAAAACCGATTCCGTGACCGTTCACACCCGCACCGACCACCCCAAAACCTGGCTGGCGACGCGCTACGACCAATCCGGCGAAGTGATTGAACTCGACGGGCGGACAGTGCCGCTGGCCGAAGTGTTTCGGGGTAAACCGGTTTTGAAACCGCGTTAATATTCGACGCCATGCTCACCAGCCATCAACTGCAAGTCATGCGGGTTTTTCTGGAAAAAAAACCGATTGCCCGCGCCTACCTGTTCGGCTCCCAGGCCCGGCAGGAAGCCAGCGCCGACAGCGACGTGGACGTGCTCGTGGACCTGGAAAACGGCGTGACGCTGTTCGAGTTCGCCCGGATGCAGTCGGAGCTGGAAGACTTGCTGGCGCGGAAAGTGGATTTGGTGTCGAGCCAGGGCCTGAACCCGCGCCTGCGGCCTTACGTCGAACGGGACAAACGCCTGATTTATGAAAAAGCCCCACGGTGACCGTGAACGGCTCGGCCACATGGTGGGGGCGATGGCGTTGATGGAAGAATTTACGGCCGGAATCGATTACGAAATCTACGAGCGCGACCTGATGCGCCGCCTCGCGCTGGTGAAATTGCTCGAAAACATCGGCGAGGCCGCAACCGCCATTTCGGAAGACTTGAAAATCGAGTTCAGCGACGTGGAATGGCGAACCTTGAAAAGCGTGCGGAACATCCTGACGCACGAATATTCGGCATCAACTACGAAATCGTCTGGAATTCCATCCAAGCGGACGTGCCGCCCCTAAAAACAAAAATTGAGCGGATTCTCCGCGAACGGTTCGCCGAATCCTGATTTTTTATCCGTTTCTATGACTCCTGAAACCCCCGAATACCAAGTTCCCACCATGGCCGACCTGGCCGCCCGCGGCGAAACGCCCGACGTGCTGTTCTGGGTCGGCTGCGCCGGGTCGTTCGACGACCGCTACAAGCGCGTCACCATCGCCTTCGTCAAAATCCTCAACGTGGTCGGCATCAAGTTCGCCGTGCTGGGCACCGAGGAAAGCTGTACCGGCGACCCGGCCCGGCGGGCGGGCAACGAGTTTTTGTTCCAGATGCAGGCCACGATGAACATCCAGACGCTCGACGGCTACGGCGTCAAAAAAATCGTGACCGCCTGCCCCCACTGCTTCAACACGCTCAAAAATGAGTACCCCGAACTGGGCGGCAACTACGAAGTCATCCACCACAGCCAGTTCCTCCAGGGCCTCATCAACGAGGGCCGCATCAAACTCACCGACGCGCCCGCCTTCAAGGGCAAGCGCATCACCTACCACGATTCCTGCTACCTGGGGCGCTCCAACAAAATCTACGAAGCCCCCCGCGCCGTGCTCGAAGCCCTCGATGCCGACCTGGTCGAAATGAAACGCTCCCGTTCGCGGGGCCTCTGCTGCGGGGCGGGCGGCGGGCAATACTTCAAGGAACCCGAACCCGGTAAGAAAGACGTCAACATCGAACGCATCGAGGAGGCCTTGGCGCTCAACCCCCAGGCCATCGCCGTGGCCTGCCCGTTCTGCATGACGATGATGACCGATGGTGTGAAAAACAAGGAACGCGAAGCCGACGTGAAGGTGTACGACCTGGCCGAGTTCGTGGCCCAGGCGAAGGGATTGTAGCACGTCTCAACATTACAAAAAAGGAGAAAGGACGAGTCGCAAGGCTCGTCCTTTCTCCTTTTTTGTAATGCACGGAAAACAAAAATGAGGAGCCATAGTTTTATTTCTGAAAATGATAGTAATACTTTTATTTCAAAAAGCATGTATTTAATTTTGGGTCGCTAATTGGATGATTCCAAACCAAATCTTCCAGTTGCTTAGGCAATTGCGCCAGGAATGGATGATTGCCGACATGTTCTTTTTTTGGGTTAAATAGTGGTCAGCAAATAAGGCAACCGAGGTTCGGCTGCCTTATTTTTTTGGCAAAATGCCCGGTTTGAAGCCATGCTTACAAAATCCGGTAAATCTCCCGGTGGCCTTCCTCCACCAACTCCATGTAACCCTTGAGCGCTTCGCGCACGTCGTCGCGGGTACCAAAGGTGCGGCTGTGGTGGTCGAATTCCTCGATGCGCTCGCACTCGGCTTGCAGCACAACAGTCCAGTACGAGGCCACGTAATCGACCATGACGCGGCAGTTTTTGAACCCGTCCTGCTGTTCCATCGAAGGAATCGTTTTTTTGAACATTTCGGCCAGCATCCGGGCCTTGCCCGGCTTGCAGCGGAATACGTCGCGGATGAGGAGCATGGCGTTGATTTTTAAAGGGTTGAACCACGAGCCGAAGGTACCGAAAATCCCGTCGTTCGATTTCCGACTGGCAAAACCGGCCCGTGGGAACGTTCTTCGCGCCGCCGACCGTTTTTCGGGGGCAAAACCAGAACTCCCATGCTGATTGACTTCGACCAACAACCCGACCACGCGCGGGTGTGGATTTACCAAAGCAGCCGCCCGCTGACCGACGTGGAGGTGGCTTTCGTTCAAAACTTTCTCGAAAACCAGACCGCCCAGTGGGCGGCCCACGGCGCACCGCTGACCGGTTCGGTGCAAACCCTCCACAACCGCTTCGTGGTCGTGGCCGTGGACGAGGCACAGAACGGAGCCAGCGGCTGCTCCATCGACGCCTCCACGCGCTGGCTGAAAGACCTCGGTGCCCAACTGAACCTCGACTTTTTTGACCGCTCCCCCGCCTACCTCGATGGCGACGAAGTAAAAACCCTTGCCCTGCCCGACGTCAAAACCGCCGTTGCCGAGGGTCGCCTGACGCCCGACACGCCCGTGTCCAACAACCTCGTGCCCACGCTGGGCGATTTCCGCCGGGGCTGGCAAGTCCCTGCGGGCGAAAGTTGGCTGAAACGGTATTTTCATCTGAACCATGATTCGTCGGGTTCAAGGATTACCCAGATGGCTTAATTTTTCAACAATCAGGAAAATCCCTGAATCCGACGAATCATGGTTCAGACATGGCTGAAACGCTCATCCTCCCCCAAACCACCTCCCGCCGGGAACTGTACGCCAGCCTCCTGCCCCAACTCGACGCCCTCACCGACGGCGAGCCGGATTTGATCGCCAACCTGGCTAACATTTCGGCGGCGCTGAAAGAAGCCTTCGGGTTTTTCTGGGCCGGTTTTTACCTCGTGAAAGACGGCCAACTGGTGCTCGGGCCTTTTCAGGGGCCAATCGCCTGCACGCGCATTTCGTTCGACCGGGGCGTGTGCGGCCATTGCTACCGCACCCGCCAAACGGTCATCGTGCCCGACGTGGAGGCGTTTCCGGGCCACATCGCGTGCAGTTCGGCCTCCAAATCCGAAATCGTGCTGCCCGTCTTCGACCGCGACGGCAACGTGACCCTCGTGCTCGACGTGGACAGCGACCGCCTGAACGACTTCGACGAAACCGACCGCGAGGGCCTCGAAGCCGTCATGCGGCTCATCGAGCGGCGGTTGCCCTGAGCGATTTGCCCCGGTTTTTCAGCACCACCACCTCCGGCAGGCCGTTGGGCGGCATGATGGGCAGGGATTCGGGCCGGGCGTTGGGCCGCAGGTACGAACCCAGCACAAGGTCGTCGGCCCCGTCGCCGTCGAGGTCGCCGACGTGCATCGTCAGCCAGCGGCCCTGTTCGGCCCCGGCGAAGGTGTGGGCCGTGAAGCGCAGACTGCCCCTATTTTCCAGGTACACGAAACCCGCCCGCTGATTTTTCAAATCGGGGAAAAACGCGATGACGGCCAGGTCGAGGTCTCCGTCGCCGTCAAAGTCCCGGGCTTCGGCCTGCTGCACGCCGTCGAGGGGGTAAAACCAGGCTTGCTTGAAGCGATTCCGTCCGTCGTTGAGAAACAGCCGCACGCCGTGGTAGGGCTTCTGCACGACGGAGTAGTCGGCATTGTCGCCGTTGGTGTAGAGCAAATCCAGGTCGCCGTCGCGGTCGAAATCCACCAAACTCAGGTAGCTGGAGCCGTACACGGGCGGGAAACTCAGCAGCACCTCCTCCCGGAATTCCCCGCCGCCTTCGTTGTAAAATACCGACACGCTTTCGAGGGCCTGGGCCATGAGCGCCACCACGTCGGGGCGGCCGTCGCGGTTGAGGTCGGTCACGGTGGCGCAACGGGCACCGGGACGGTCGGCCAGCACGTGCGATTTGGTTGAGCCTCCCGGCCCCAGTTCGTACCAGGCCAGTTGGCCGAGGTTGTTGCCGTAGGCGCACACGAGGGCGTCGGGCCGACCGTCCCCGTTCAGGTCGGTTTGCGTCACCTGCACGGGGCGGCGCAGGCGTTGCAACAGCGGTTTCGTGGAATTTTTCGGAGAAAGCACGACCAGCCCCCCCTGGTCGAGGTCGTTGGGCGGCATGATGCCCATCGTGAGCGCCCACACCGAGCCGTCAGGCTGGGGCAGCAGGTCCGACACGGCGGTTTCGGCCTTCAAACTGTCGAGGCGGCGTAAGGTTTCGTCGAAAATCCGCACCCGCCCCGACTGGTCGCCCACGAGCAGGCGGCGGGTTCCGGCCTCAATCAGCACTTTCGTCACGTAAGGTCCCCGGTTGATGGGCATCCGCAGAAATTGGGCGCTAAACTGCGGCAGACCCACCCCCACCGGCTCGGCAGCCTGGACGGGCAGCAGCGTGTCGGGGGCGTTCTTGAGGTAAAATTCCCGGATTTTCTGAAAATCCGCCTCGGCCAGTTGGGGGCGGTCGGGGTACACCCCGGCTTTGAGGAGTTGCGAAAGGTCCTCAAGCGGAACCCGCTCGTACAACTGTTCCTGGTCGAGGCCCAGGCGGCTGCGCATGGCGGGCAGCACGCCCCGCTCCCAGGTTTTTTTCGGCAACAGCCCCGGTTCGGGGAAGAGGTGGCAGGAGCCGCAGTGCCGTTGGGCGAGTTGTTCGCCTGACAAGTCGGTGGGCAGGGGCAGACCGTTGGCGTCGGTCTTGGGGCCGGAGGTGCAGGCGGTGAGGCCGATGGAAAAAATCAGCAGAACGTTTTTAACCACAGAGGACACGGAGTTTCGCACCGAGTTCACAAAGATCGTTTTCTCCGTGAACTCCGTGCTGAACTCCGTGTCCTCTGTGGTTAAAAAAACGCCGCCGCCTCAAAAGACCGTGCACCGGGTCATTCCCACCGTGCAGTCGCTTGTTTCCTTCGTGCACCTGCTTAGTTCCATCGTGCAGTCGGTCATTTCCATCGTGCAGTTGGCTATTTCCATCGTGCAGAAGGTTATTTCCATCGTGCAGTCGCTCATTTCCACCGTGCAGTCGCTTAGTTCCACCGTGCATTGGGTCATTTCCATCGTGCAGAAGGCTTTTCGCACCGGCAAGCCGCCTTATCGCCCCAACCCGGAGCCGTCGGCTCGAAGGCGGTGAGGCGCCGCCTCCCCACCGGAGGCCGGGGTCGTTCAGGAGGTGAAGGTTCTAAAACTCAACCCATTCACCTGTTTAAACTCCGGGCTGCTGGCCCCGTACACGCTCTTCACGTACTTTTTCACCAGCAGGGCCACGGCTACCAGGCCCGTTGTGGGGTGGTACAACACCTCGTCGCGGTGGGCGCGGGCCAGCGACACGGGCTGGTAGGTCTCGTCCACCGCCGCGTTGTGGGCCTTCAGCGTCGTCGAAAGCGCCGCCAGGGTCGCCACCTTCAGTTCATCCTCGCCGGGCTGGTAAGTCGCATCGCCCTGGAGCTTCTTCACGAAGGCGTCGAAGTTGTTCCAGCGGCTGTCGTAATCCGTCTGCGAGGCCGAAACCGTCTTGGCCGACGGCTCGGTGCCGCTGGGTTTGGGCTTGGGCGTGGCGCGCTGGCCCTTGATTTTCCTGGCCAGGGCCTTCAGTTCGTCGAGCAGCGCCGCATTGCCGCCCATCGCTTCGTAGGCGTTGATGACCCGCGTCACCAGCGCATTCACGCGTTTAAAGGCCTCCCCCCGCAGGCTGACGGCCGTTTCAAAGGCGGGCAACGCATTCTTGAGGTCGTTTAGGGCCGCCTCGGCTTCGGCGGCCAGGGCAGTGAGCGCCGGCAGCTTGAGGGCGGCGTTGACGGGGTTGTACTTCCCTCCGAAGTACGTGCAGGTAGTCTTGAGGGTCTGAAAATTCGCCACGTTCACAGCGTGGCCCGTAACCGAAGCCATAACAGAGATGGTTTAGAGGGTGAACTAAAAAACTACCGCCAACCTCGGAAAAATCCATCCCCCGTTTTAGCGTAGAAATACGGTGTTTGACTGCGTATAAATACCTGATTTTAAAAATCCGCCGCAACCCTTGCAGGAATGTGGGAAAGTGTGTAGTCTTGGGGCGTTGGTTCCCTGGGTCGGTTGCCGCTACCCCTTCCAGGAAAGGGCAAGGCGCAGAACTAGCGGTAACCGGCCAGCCAGTGGTATGGTTTCCGCTAGTGGCTTGCGGGTAAACGACCGGTTCCCGCTACTCGGTCGCCTTACAAACTAGCGGGAACAGACAAGTTAGCTGCAACCCTAAAGAACAGACGACAGTGCAAAAATTAACGAAAGAACAGACGACAAAAAAGCCCACCCACAAAATGGCACATTTGGTTTTTCACGACACTAACCAACACTCAAAAAACCAAAAGAGCCATTTTTTTGCCAACGCACAAAATACGATAAATGAATGAGTGAAGAAACAGTATCAGCAAGCGGGGAAAGAGCCGCAATAGGAGGTTATTTGCCGCAATTTGATGAATTCGCTTGGTTTGTTTATTTGAATCTAATAAACAACAAACTTGAGTGGATAAGAGTTGCAGACCCCAAAGCAGAAAAACTTGACGACATTCAATATGCCACTCATTCAGAACTTCACGCTTATCAAGTGAAATGGACGATTGCAGATGCAATCATATCATTTGCAAATTTTACAGAATTAATTCCGCTTATCACCTCAAGTTGGAAAAGTTTAAAAACAAACAATCCGAGCAAGAAAGTTATCCCACATTTAATAACCAACAAGCCTGTTTCTTCGCATGATAGCTTGAAAGATAAAGATAGGGATACTAAAATTGGTTCATTTGAAAACTTTCTTACAGAGGTTTGGACAAAATTAAAATCCAATCAAGCAGTTGATGCAAAATGGAATCCAATTATTACAGAGTTTAAAAAAGCAACAAAACTTGACGATAACGAATTTGATGAGTTTGTTCGTGTTTTTGATTTTCAGCATAGCTATGAAAGAAAAAGATTTAGTGTTGAAAAAGCGTCTTATTCAAGAGAGGACAAAGACCTCATAGATCTTTCAAGATTTTTATGGGAAAATGTAGGAAGTGAAGAAAGGAATGTTGAATTTTCAAGAGGAAAAATTATACAAAGTATTGGCTGGTCGGACAGATTTAAAACGGTTTTCAACCATGAACTAATCGTTGATAGACAGAAATATCAACCCATTCAATCTACAATTGATTTACTGAACTCAAAATTAACTGAATACAAAAGCGGATATTTATTTTTACAAGGAAGTCCGGGCTCTGGAAAATCAACTTTATTAAATCAATGGTCAAAAGGTTTAAAAACAAGAATTGTAAGATACTACGCTTTTGATTTTGTCAACCCTTCTTCTCATCTGAATTTTCACGAGAGAGGAAATGCTACTCATCTTTTCTTTGATTTAGTTTTTCAATTAAAAGAAGCAGGAATATACAAGAGAGATATTCTCCCATACAAAGATTTACTCTTTCTAAAAGATGTATTCAATGAACAATTAAAATTTGTCGGGGAAGATTTTGCGACAAGCGGTCAGCAAACCATAATAATTATTGATGGTTTAGACCATGTGCCAAGAGAATACAAATCAACCACAAATAGTTTCTTGCGTGAACTGCCTTTACCTACTTCACTTCCAGAAGGCGTGTTCATTATTTTAGGAAGTCAATCTTACGACCTTGACGACATTCAACAAGAAATAAAAACTGAATTTCAGAAAGGCGATAGAACCATTCAAATCGATTCTCTAAAAAAAGAGGAGGTCTATAAATACATAAGCAATCTGAATATTCCAGTTCAACTTAGCGATGCTCTAAAGTTGCAAATATTTGAAAAGTCACAGGGACATCCGTTATACTTATCTTATTTAATCGAAAAAATTATTGAATCAGATTCTATTGACGACACAATAAACACTTTTGAAACCATTGAAGGAAGTATTGATAATTATTATCGAAAAATATGGAATCCAATTCAAAAAGAAGAAAGCTTAATTCATTTTTTGGGATTAATAGCACGGATTAATGGTTTAATCAACCTTCATTTTGTCCAAGAATGGGGAATTGACCGAAGTGTTTTAAAGTCATTTAAAGAAAAAGCTAAAGTGTTGTTTAATGAAACTGAAAACTCGTTGTCATTCTTTCATAATTCATTCAAGCAGTTTCTTCTTTATAATACATCCTTAAATTACCTTACAAACAAATTTGACGAAGAGCAAAATCTCAAATATCATAGCCAACTTGCAGATTATTATTTTAAATCAAAGGTTGAAAAATCATGGAAACAAAATCATCATCTTTTTCGAGCAAAGCAATACGATAAATTCGTTTCAGAGGTTACGCCAGACAATATTACTGCCCAACTATTGGATTTCAGACCTGTTGAAGAAATAAAACAAGACGCAAAATTAGGGATTGAAGTAGCCCGACAAACTAAGAACATCAAAACGCTTATAAGATATTTATTTTCGTTAGCAGAAATAGAAAGGCGACAGTTTAATATTGACCCCGCCTCATTTACAGAAGAATATTTACTCATTGGAAAACCTGATATAGCACGAAATTATCTACGAACAGGAAACATTCTTCATTGCAGCAATGCTTATGCGTTCAAGGCTTCCCGTTTATTTATTCAATTCGGATATAAATCCGAAAGTGCAACTCTGTTTAATTTAGCTTATCCAGAAATTATTACAGATTCAGGAATTACTATTGACGATTCACATCGTTATGAAGAAATCAGAGATTTATTAGAAGAATGGATTTGTACTGCTCCATATTATGAAACAACCGAAAATATCTTGTCAAAAATTGAGAATATCAATTTTTCGGAAATTACACGTTCAAATAGATTTGAGGAGAAAGAAGCAGATTTACATTTGAGATTAATCGCCAACCTTGGTTATATTTTAATTGACCAAAACAAATGGGATGATTTAAAAACCGTTTTAGAGAAAATAGGAACAAATGAATCCAGAGAAAGAAACACACTATTTCAACTTATTCAATATGCCATTGAACAATGTTTAGAATTAAATGACAATATCCGTGCAAATGAATATCTGTCATTACTAACAACTCATTTTACAAAGAAAACGGCTAAACCAATTGGCAAAATTTACATTGCTGATTTAGTTTTTAAAGTTACCCAAAATGTTGATGAAACACTTAGTTGGATTGATGGTATTGGGCAGCCTTTGAATTTAGCTAAAGACCCGCTTGGTTATGACGAGTCTTTAGACCAGTTTATTCCATTAATCAAACTCAATAAGCTACTTAACTTGTGTAGAAAAGGAATTGCTATTACTTCTGCAATTCCGTCTGCTATAAAAGGTTCTGATGAAGAAGTATTGGTAGAATTTGAGAGAATGTTATGTCTTACAACCCAAATTTTAGCTGATGGAATTATACAGAACTCAACATCTGGAGACGTTACGAAAAGAGTATTTCCGATTGTCAGATTTTACTACAAAGATGTTTCTCACCGAAATAGTTATTGGTATAAACTTACACAAGCCAAAGGACAATATTTTGATTTTTTAATTTCTGCTGTATCACTGCACGGCACAGAAAACATAGAGGCATTAGGTGACCATTTATTCAATGAGTTTATTGATAACCCTAAATATTGGAGCACAAGTGAGCAAAGAAAAATCATAAAATCGTTATTAAACAATGGCTTCAATTCTGAAAAGGCAAAAAAACAGTTGAGTAGCTTAGAATCTTCTATGTTAGAAGACCGTGATATAGATGGTCGTGTTACCGAATGTGTGGCTCATTCAAAAGTGTGGCTTATTTTAGGAGAATTGAAAATTGGTGAAAAGTGGCTTAAACAAGCAATTCAGGAATCTATTGGAGTTGGATATAGAAAAGATTATCAGTTTAGCACATGGATTGAATGGCTAAGAAAAATCAATCTTAAAGACCCGTCAAAAGCTACTGAAAGAATCAAATGGTTTTTATCACACCTGAATCATATAAAGGAAACCACCGAAGGAAGAGCGTATTGGAACGCTTCCGAAGAATTACTGGATGTATCATACGAGCATAATCTGAATGATGGACTTGAACAAACTATTTGGCAATTGCAAAACGATTTAGTTGATTTTAAAGATTCAATTATTTTGTTCATCAAACACTTTGTCAATCGAGTAAAAAATGAAGACGAATTCAGAAGCATAGTTCAACTTTATAATGGGTTGTATATGCTTCTTGCTGAATCAGCCAACGATTCTTTACTAAAAAAGATTTTAAACAAAGGACATGAAATATTACAGGAAAAGTTTTTAAAGAATTATTTACCTGTTATCATTTCAGCCATAAACATCAAGTCATACCAAGAAAATAGGCATTATTTACTTTCTGAAATTGAAAACTTTTGTTTGGAAAACGGAATAATAATCAATGATTATTACTCTGATTTCAAAGTTCCCGAAAAAAACAGAAAGGACGATTCTTCATCATCCTCTAACTCATTAACTCTAAAAGTAAATCACGAAAGAATTGATGAAAATGAAGTTTTAAAACGAGTTGAGAATTTTGACGACTTCAAAAATATTGTTCAACAGGAAGACCAAGCCAATTCTTACTTTAATTGGTCGAAAGTCATTGACAAAATAGCTTCGTCACTAACTTCATCGCAGATTAATGAAGTTGCCAATATTGTTAGAATTGGAAGTAGAAAATCTGATTTTTATGCAAAACTTAGTGAAGTTGCTTTTGAAAATGGGAATAGCGAATTGGCTGAAAGTTTAGCTAATAAAAGTCTTGAACTATCGAGTTCATCTGGTTGGGTAAAATTCTACGATGGTGGAACAAGAATCAATGCTTTTAATGCATTGAGAAAAATAAACTCTGCTCTTGCATCCGCTAAAGCATTTGAAGTGTTTGCTCATGATATTACAAGTGGTAATTACCCGAGTTCGTATATTGAACATCTTGACGATATCGCTCCGTTGTTATCGGAAAACTATGTTGAAGAAGATATTTGGGTTGAAGTATTTGGCTATCTGCAAAGATTAATGTCTAATAGCAGACCTGCCGAAAACCTACCTTTATTTCAATCAATAGAGAAGCCAATTTCTGAAACCTTAGTGGATTATTTATTGTATCTGTCAAAGAATCCTGTTTCATTAATTCGGGAAGAATCTATTCTGCTGTTAGCAAAATTCATCAATCAAAACAACGAATACGCTTTAGCTAAATTACTAAACGAAGGAATGGATGATTACACTTCTATGGATGTGATTATGACTTTAAGAGAGCTGAACTCTCCAAAGATTAAAGAGATAAAATCGATAGTTGAAAGCTTAGCGTTATCAAAAGACTATTTGCTACGTGAAAACGCAAAACAAATTTTAAATGAGTTAGGTGAAAATATTCCCGGTTCAAAAAAAATTGACTTGCCTAGCATATATTCATTACACCTTCAAGAACCTCAAAGATTAGAGATTAATAAAGAGGTTGAGATACATTATCCAAATGTTGATATTACTAATCCGAGGGACTTAATACGACCATTTGAATTTCTGATCAGAGTGTTGTCAGAAGAATCTGGCATTGACGAATCCAATCTCATTTATAGAGCTTACTCAATAATGAAAGAAATTGGAAATGAAAAAGAATGGACTGTTGAATATGAAAAGAAACTAAGAAATCACTTAGAAGCGATTTATTTGAAGTATTCTTACCCAAGACCAAGGGTTATTACTTCCCGTAGAGCAATAATGCATGTTACTAATGAATTAATTGATTCGGGCACGATTGATGACGAAAAGTTGCGAGACATTTTTATTTCATATGATTATGCAGTTTCTCATTTTAACGAAATAGAAAAACCAGCATTCATTCAAACAATTAAAGAAAGAGAATTTGGCGGGGTTGGCAACGATTGGTTAGAAAGAATTGGTGAATCTAAAAGACTGGATGAATCAATTATGGGCTATAGTGAAAACTTCAAAATTATCGCAGAATACAGTTTAGTTAAAAATTTAGATTGGGGTTCTCCTACGGAAGAATATATGTATCAACTTGCGGTTAATGATAAATTGGACAAGAGCGAGAATTATATTTTTGGTTCGGTTTTCCACCAGTTAAGCAGTAATTACCACAATATAAGCGGAGGAGGACATTTTATCATTGTAATAAGAGACCACAGGTTTAATAGATTTGATTTGAAATCTAATTGGATTGCGATTAATCCAGCGTTAGCAAGACATTTAGGATGGTTGCCCGAACCAAAAAAATTATTTGCTTGGAAAAACTCAAAAGGTGAATTGATGGCTGAATCTATTTACTGGGCAAATGGAAATATCCAAATGAATCCAAGAAAAGATGCAGAAGTTGGAGAAGGATGGTTTGTGGTTGTTTCAGAAATTGCATACAAGCAGATTAACTCAATAGAACAAAACCTATTTTTGCAAAAGAAATTGGTGAGAACTAAATATGAGGACTCAAATCTAATGACAACAGAGTTTTTCAGAATTAATAGAATATAACCATGACACCCACGCTTCACAGCCACACACATTGCCAAGTCGCACAAGCCAACGCACAGACCAAAACTTGGCAAAAAGTGTGTCTGTCCCACCGCACAACCGTCAGACAATCAGGACGAAAGACAGAAGGGCAGCAGCTAACAGCGGTTTGGCGTAATGGCGGGTGCAGTGCTTCGTATGACAGTTTTGTGGTAGGTTCAAGCGCAGTTCTTCGATTGAACTTTTGTGCTAAAATTCCGCCACTACGCCAAGCCGCAAAACGTTAACCAGTGTAACAGACGATAGTAAATACAATGAAAAACATACTAATTGATTTTATATCAAAATACGTTTCTCTGACCGAAGAGGAAAAGAACGCCATCGGCCCTTCGGACGCTTTTCGCTCGGTAAAGAAAGGGACGGTTTTACTCAAAGAAGGACAAACATCGAAAGACAGCTACTTTGTGCTGAAAGGCTGCATTCGGACCTATTATGTGGTAGAGGGTGAAGAAAAAACCACCGCTTTCTACACCGAAATGGAAGCACTGACCCCCCCTTGTGTACTCAGCAAAACTCCGTCCTCCTATTCAATAAGTTGTGTGGAAGACACGCTACTTACCGTTTCAAATTCGGATAGGGACGTAGAAATAAACCGCAACTTTCCAAAGTTTGAAACCCTGTGCAAACTAATAGCCGAAGAGCGTTTGGCGAAACAACAAATCGATTTTGACGCATTTAAAACTTCTTCACCCGAACAACGTTACCTGAACGTACTCCAAAAAAGACCGGACCTGATTCAGCGCGTTCCCCAACACCAATTAGCGAGCTATTTAGGCATTAAACCTCAATCCTTAAGCCGATTAAGAGCCAGAATCCTTGAAAAAAAGAGCTGAACGCATTTCTTAACTTAAGTGAACGAGTTGCCGCACCCCGCCCATCGACCTTTGCGGCATCGTTTCACTTAAAGCGCAAAGAGATGCAAAAGAAAGCTTTTTTCATTGGACTTGCCCTGGTGTTGGCAGGCAGTTTACGGGGAAATGCACAATACGCCCAACAAGACAGCACGTACAAACGGTGGTTCGTTGGTAGCACGCTGTTTCTATTGGGTAATCTATCTCCCGTAAACCCACCCGGCTTCGCTCAACTCAACGTAGGCTACCGGATGACCGGCAGAGACGTGATTTCAATCGAATTAATAACCTGGAAACATGCCTGGCCATTGGGTATTAACCCCTTTTTAAACAACTCCTACGGAAAGCCGGAAGAAAAATTTCCGGGATACATCCGTGAGTATGGCATTGGTCTTGCGTATCAACGGTTTCTTTGGAAAGGTCTTTACGTAGCCGTACACGCAATGCCCATGGTGCAAACCTTTAAGAATGAAAGCGGCGGTAAGGTGGGTAATGGGTTCATTATCTTCAACACCAACCGGATTGGCTACCACATTAAACTCGTTAAGGATAGATGTTTTCTACAACCCTCACTTGGTATTGCGGGCCGTGCTTATCACACTGAAATGCCGGATGGTTTTAAACAAAAAGATGACAAGTGGCCAAAATACACGCCCGAACCAGGGCTGCATTTCGGATATAATTTTTAGTTGCCAGGTTGTCCCAAGCCGCCGCTGAGCTTGTCGAACGCCGCGCTTCAACTACGCGTCCTTCGACAAGCTCAGCGGCGGCAGCCTTTTTACCGCAAAAGAGAAATCCTACAACAATTTCAAAATCAAAACACCATGAACAACCCCGATTACTCGCAATGGACGCTTCAAGAATTGTTGACAGAAGCAAAAAAGATTAAAATGAATCAACTCATTTCCGGAGTGGTAATCGGGTTCCTGATTGGCGTCATGGGGTATGGCCTTGTGAAAAAAGGGTTTGGTTTCCTCTACCTTGCCATTCCAATCGTCCTGATTGTTTTAATCGGCAGGAATGCACAGGTCCAAAAACAAAACCTCAAACAAATCCAAGCCGAAATCGACGCCAAAAAGGCACCCTAAACTCCTTGCCCTCTGTGGTTAAAAAAACTCACCCTGCCGCTTCCTCCAACTCCCGGATGTTCAGCTTCGACATCTTCAGCATCGCGTCCATTGCCCGCTGGGCGCGGGCGCGGTCCGGGTCGAGCAGGAGGGTGTCGAGCACCGAAGGCACGATTTGCCAGGAAACCCCGAACCGGTCGGTCAGCCAGCCGCAGGGGCCGGGCTTGCCGCCGTCGGCGGTGAGTGCCTCCCAGTATTCGTCCACTTCCTCCTGGCTTTCGCAGTTGACGTGAAACGAAAAGGCTTCGGTGAAGGTGAAGTGCGGGCCGCCGTTGAGGGCCAGGAACGGCTGCCCGCCGAGGTGGAATTCAATGAACGTGACCGTACCCCCCGGCGTGCCGTCGTACCGAGCGACGCGGTCGATGCCCGAATTTTTGAAGACCGACGTGTACAACTTCACGGCTTCCTCGGCCTGGTTGTTGAACGTCAGGTGCGCGGTGACTTTTTGCATGGCTTTCGCTTTTTTGGTGACGAAACAAAACTACCCCGGAAGCGCGGAGCGAAAGGTTGGCAAAAACGACCAATGCCGGGGGCATTCGCGACAAAATTTCGGCCTGAAAAACGGGGGGCGGAAGCCGGTTTTGCACCGGCTTCCGCCCCCCGTTTTTGGCTACCTCCCGGTTCGTCAGCGTCGAACCGCGCTGCTCTTCGGAATTGGCTTCCCGTTAACGGCCTTCGCCGGTAGTTGCCCTTCGCCGAAACGCGGCGTCACGCCGAGGTTGTGAAACGTGAAGGCGTACACGTCGGCGGTCAGTTCGATGGCTTTCTGGAGGTTGCTGCCCCCGTGGCCCGCCGCCGTTTCGATGCGGATGAGCACAGGGTTCGGCCCGGCCTGGGCGGCCTGGAGCGCGGCGGCGTACTTGAAACTGTGCGCGGGCACCACGCGGTCGTCGTGGTCGGCGGTGGTGACGAGCGTAGCGGGGTACGCCGTACCGGGCTTGAGGTTGTGCAGGGGCGAGTAGGCGTAGAGGACTTTGAACTCCTCCCCATTCTCGCTGGAGCCGTAGTCGGCGATCCAGTTCCAGCCGATGGTGAATTTGTGGAAGCGGAGCATGTCCATCACGCCCACGGCGGGCAGGGCGACCTTGAACAGGTCGGGCCGCTGGTTCATCACCGCGCCCACGAGCAGGCCCCCGTTGGAGCCACCCTGGATGGCGAGCTTCGCCGGCGACGTGTACTTTTCCCGAATCAGAAACTCAGCGGCGGCGATGAAGTCGTCGAACACGTTCTGCTTTTTGAGCTTCATGCCCTGCTGGTGCCAGGTTTCGCCGTACTCGCCGCCCCCGCGCAGGTTGGCCACGGCGTACACGCCGCCCTGCTCCAGCCAGCCCACGGTGAGCGCGCTGAAGGCCGGGTTGAGGCTCACGTTGAAGCCCCCGTAGCCGTAGAGCAGCGTGGGGTTGCTGCCGTCGAGCTTCAGGCCGCGCCGGAAGGTGATGAACATCGGCACCTTCGTGCCGTCTTTGCTGGGGTAAAACACCTGCCGGGTTTCGTAGGCGGCGGGGTCGAACTTCACCTCGGGCTGGCGGAACACGGTCGAGCCTTTCGTGGCGAGGTCGTAGCGGAAAATCGTGGGCGGGTAGGTGTACGAGGTGAAGGTGTAGAACACGAAGGCGTCGTCGCGCTCGCCGCCGAAGCCCCCCACCGAGCCGGGGCCGGGCAGGACCACTTCATTTTCCAGATTTCCCCGTAAATCGTACACGTAGGTGCGGTTGGCCACGTCTTTCTGGTAGGTGGCGAAGAGCTTGCCCCCCGCCGTGGTCACGCCGCCTTCGTCGAGGGTTTCCGGTTTTTCGGGGATGAGCGTGCTCCACCCTTTCGTGGTCACGTCGTAGGCCAGCACCTTGCCGTTGGGGGCCTCGGCGTTGGTCTGGATGAGGAGCCGGTCGCCGTCGTTGTCCACCACGCCGTACTGAGAATCGGTGATGTCGCTCACGACGGGCACGAACGAACTGCCGCCGGTTTTGGCGTCAAGCACGGAGAGCGCGTTGCCGTCCTTGCCCTTGCCCCGGTCGCTGATGCTGAGCACCACGAAGCGCTCGTCGTCGGTGGTTTGCACGAAGTGGAAGCGCTGGCCGTTGGCCGGGTCCTCGTACACAAGCCGGTCGGCGCTCTGGGGCGTGCCCACCCGGTGGAAAAACACCTGGTGGTTTTCGTTCTTCGCCGCCAGGGCGCTGCCGTCGGGTTTGGGGTAGCGGCTGTAGTAAAACCCGTCGCCCTGCCAGGCTGCGCCGGAGAATTTCACCCATTCGAGGTGGTCGGCGAGGGTCTTTTTCGTGGAAAGTTCCATCACGAAATACTCCACCCAGTCGGAACCGGCTTTGGAGAGGCCGTAGGCGGCGTACTTCCCGTTTTTGGAAACCGAAAACCCGACCAGCCGGGTGGTGCCGTCGGCGGAGAGCTTGTTCGGGTCGATGACCACCTCCGGCGTGCCGTCGAGACCCCGCTGTCGGTAGAGTACGGACTGGTTTTGCAGGCCGTCGTTTTTCGAGAAATAAAACCACTCGTTCCGCCGGAAGGGGGCCGAGTAGCGGGGGTAATTCACCAATTGCTCCAGCCGTTTTTTGAGCGCCGGGCGGAAGGGGATTTTACCCAGGTAGCCAAACGTCACTTCGTTCTGGGCCTTCACCCAGGCGGCGGTTTCGGCGGAGCGGTCGTCTTCGAGCCAGCGGTAGGGGTCGGCGACTTTCGTTCCGTGGTAGTCGTCCACCTGGTCGGTTTTGCGGGTTTCGGGGTATTGCAACTGGGCTTCGGCGGCAAGGGGCAGGGCGGCCATGAGGAGGAGTTTGAAGGGTTTGTTCATGAAGGGGCTTTTGGTTTAGAATAAAAAAACCTCCACCGTTGGGAGGAGGTTTGAAAAAGACGGAAAGAAGCGCTTCAATTGCTTAGGGAGCTTTTCACGTCCCGGACGAATTTCTGCGTGACCTCGGCGATGCGGGCGATGGTTTTTACGTCCAGGTCGGTTTGGGTGAGGAGGTTTGTAACCACCTGGCGCTTCTGTGCCTCGGCTTCGTGGCGACGTCCCCGGATGTACAGGATGTCGTTTTCTTCTTTGAAATGTTTCAGCAGGTGTTCCATGACTTCGTCGATTAAAGGCTGTAAGTTACGAATCTGCGCCAGGATGCGCAACTGACTCATGCGGTTACGCCAACTCCGCCAGCACCGTTTCACCGCCCACCGTTTTCTGATTCAGTTCCACCAGCACCTTCGCGTCGAGGGGCACGTACACGTCCACGCGGGAGCCGAATTTAATAAAGCCCATCTCGCTGCCCTGGGCCACCTGCTGGCCTTCCTGCACGTACCAGCGGATGCGCCGGGCCATCGCGCCCGCAATCTGGCGGTAGAGTATTTCAACGCCCGAGGGCGTTTCAATCACCACCGTCGTGCGCTCGTTGGCCGTGCTCGACTTGGGGTGCCAGGCCACGAGGTACTTGCCGGGGTGGTAGCGGAAAAACTTTACCACGCCCGCCACCGGGTTGCGGTTGACGTGGACGTTAACTGGCGACATGAAAATCGAAATCTGCCGCCGGGGGCCGTTGAAGTACTCCGTCTCGACGGTTTCTTCGATGACCACCACCTTGCCGTCGGCGGGGGCAATCACCGTGCGTTCGCCCTGGGGGGTGTTGCGGCGGGGATTCCGGAAAAATTGCAGGACGAGCAAATACACCGCAATGCTAACCACCACAATAACCTGCCGGAGCAGCGTTTGGTCGGGGGCAAAATAATACGCGGCGCTGTTGAGCAGCACCAGCGCGAGCAGCGTGGCGAGCAAAATGGAAATGCCTTCGCGGTGGATGGTCATGCGAACAGTTTTCAGGTTGCAGTTCACGGTTTCCAGTTTGAGTGCAAACTCAAATGAATTCAGGAACCGTCAATTGGGTGGAAATAAAAGTGCCAGCGTCTGGCTGGACGCTGGCAAAATTGGTGAAAAACGCCCAAAGCACGGCAGTTTCGCCAACTGGAAACTGACAACTGAAGACTGAAAACTGTCAGTACCCCCCCCGGTACTTGTACGTGTCGGCCACTTTCTTGATGGCCACGATGTAGGCGGCAATCCGCAGTGAGACTTTGTACTGCTTCGAAGCAGCGTACACTTTCTCGAAGGCGTCTTTCATGGCCCGGTCAGCGCGGCGGTTGATGCGGTCGAGCGTCCAGCCATAGCCGATGCGGTTTTGTACCCACTCGAAGTAGCTGACGGTCACGCCTCCGGCGTTGGCCAAGATGTCGGGCACGACCAGGATGCCCTTCTCGTTGATGATGTCGTCGGCGGAGGCTGAGGTGGGGCCGTTGGCCCCTTCAACGATGAGTTTTGCCTGGATGCTGCCGGCGTTGTCGTCGGTGATGACGTCTTCCTTCGCGGCGGGCACGAGTACGTCCACGGCGAGGGAAAGTAGTTCGTCGTTCGTGATTTTTTCCGCCCCCGAAAACCCGTCGAGGGTGCCCTTGTTGGCGTCGCGGTAGCGCATGGCGGCTTCGATGTCGATGCCCCGGTCGTTGTAGTAGCCCCCGCTGATGTCGCTGACGGCCTTCACGCTCACGCCCCGCTCGTGCATCAGCGCGGCGGCAAACGAACCCACGTTGCCGAAACCCTGCACGGCTGCCGTGGCGCGGTAGGGGTTGATGCGCATTTTCTCCATCGCCGAAAGCGCCGCCACGGTCACGCCCCGCCCGGTGGCTTCGGTGCGGCCCAGCGAACCGCCGAGCACCAGCGGCTTGCCGGTCACGACGGCGTTGACGGTCATGCCCTTTGCTTTCGAGTATTCGTCCATGAGCCAGGCCATTTCGCGGGGGCCGGTGCCCATGTCGGGGGCCGGGATGTCGCGGTCGGGGCCGAACACGTCGAGCATGGCCACGGTGTAGGCCCGCATCAATCGCTCGATTTCCCCCGCCGACATCTCGCGGGGGTTGCAGGCCACGCCGCCCTTCGCGCCCCCGTAGGGAATGTCCACCACGGCGCATTTCCAGGTCATCCAGGCGGCCAGGGCGCGCACCTCGTCGAGGTTGACGGCCGGGTCGAAGCGGATGCCGCCTTTTGAGGGGCCGAGGATGTTGGAGTGAATGACGCGGTAGCCTTCAAACACCCGCAGCGCGCCGTCGTCCATCGTGACGGGCAGGCCTACGATGACCTGCTGCCGGGGCACTTTCAGAATATAGTACATTTCCTCGCTGATGCCGAGCAGGTTGACGGCGGTATCAAACCGCTGCATCATGCTTTCGAGGGGGTTCTCCTTGTCTTTGATGGGAGCCGGTTCCAGATAAGCCATAGTTGGTACTATTTTTTTAGAAAATGGCGTTATGCCAAGAAAATGGCTCCGCCGGGCGCAAACTTAGCCGGTTTAGAACGAGAAAACCAAGCCAAACCGGTGTTCGCGAAGCCCTTCATTTTCAGTAACCAAAACGGCAGCGTATGGTTGCACCGGCAAAGGCCGGTGGGGTGTTTGGGAAAAACAGCCTTTCGCCGAATTTCTTTTGCTCAAAGGGCATCCCAGGCACCGGATATTTTTTTGATACGCGGTAGGTTTCCGGGCTGGTGCGCGTATTTTTGTGCACCTTACGCCTAACCTTCTGCGAGTTTTTTACCTTTAAAACCTTGTCCACCATGAATCAGAAAGAAGAACGGACTCGCTATTCGGACGAAGAATTAAAAGAGTTCGAAATCCTGATCAGCGGCAAACTCGAAGCCACCCGCAACGAACTGAAGTACATTCGCGAAACGCTCAGCAAGAAAAACGACTCCGGCACCGACAACACCTCGGGCAACGCCAAACTCCTCGAAGACGGGGCCGACACGAGCGAACGCGAAAACAACAGCCAGTTGGCCGCCCGCCTCCAGAAGTACGCCATCCAACTCGAAAATGCCCTCGTGCGCATTAAAAACGGCACCTACGGCGTGTGTGTGGACACGGGCAAGCTGATTCCGAAAGAACGCCTCCGGCTGGTGCCTCACACCCAGCAGACCATCGAGGCCAAACTGCGGCGGCAGGCGTAAGGAAGGTTGGTGCTAATGAATGTAAGTTCGGACTGAAAAGCCCGCTCACCCGTATCGGCTCTTATCAATCGCTTTCAGTAACTTTAATCCATTCGTTATGAGTTTTTTGTACCGAATTTTAAAAAAAGCCACGTCGTTGGCTTTTTTTGTTGGTGGCGGCCTGAACGCTCAGGTGCCCCTGAGTTACTACCTGCCCGCCGAGGTGCAGTACGACGCAAAAATCCCGACGCCCCAGCAGTTTCTGGGCTACCAGGTGGGGGAGTGGCACGTGAGCCACGACCAGGAAGTGGCCTACATGCGCCGCCTCGCCGAACTCAGCGACCGGATTGAAATCGAGGAGTACGGCCGCACCCACGAGAACCGCCCGCTGGTGCTGCTCACGATTTCCTCGCCCGACAACATCCAGAACCGCGAAACCCTCAAGGCCCAGCACCGCCAACTGACCGACCCCGCCCGCTCGGCCTCGCTCGACACGAAGGCCATGCCCGCCGTGCTCTGGATGGGCTACACCGTGCACGGCAATGAACCCAGCGGCAACAACGCCGCCCTGCTCGCGGCCTACCACCTCGCCGCCGCCCAGGGGCCAGGGGTCGATTCATTGCTCCGCGAAACCATCATCCTCCTCGACCCGACCCTCAACCCCGACGGCTCCACCCGCTTCACGAGTTGGGTGAACGCCAACCGCAGCCGCAACCTCGTTACTGACCCCACCAGCCGCGAATTCAGCGAACCCTGGCCCGGCGGGCGCACCAACCACTACTGGTTCGACCTTAACCGCGATTACCTCTACCAGCAGCACCCCGAGAGCGTGGCCCGGATGCGGAAATTCCACGAGTGGAAACCCAACGTCCTCACCGACCACCACGAGATGGGCACGGGCGCGACGTTTTTCTTCCAGCCGGGCATCCTCAGCCGCGTCCACCCGCTGACGCCCAAACGCAACGTCGAACTGACGGCCAAAATCGGCGACTACCACGCCGCCGCCCTCGACAAAATCGGCTCGCTGTACTACACCCAGGAGAGCTTCGACGATTTTTACTACGGCAAAGGCTCCACCTACCCCGACGTGCAGGGCTGCATCGGCATCCTGTTCGAACAAGCCTCCTCCCGCGGCCACGCCCAGGACAGCCCGAACGGGGTCGTCACCTTCCCGTTCACGATTCGCAACCAGTTCACAGCTTCGCTCTCGACGATGAAGGCCGTCCGTGCCCTGCGGCAGGAACTGCTCGATTTTCAACGCGGCTTTTTCCGGGAAACGTCCACTGACCCGGTGAAAGCCTACGTTTTCGGCGGCAGCCCTGACAAGGCCCGCACCTGGGAGGCCCTCAACATCCTGCGCCGCAACGAGGTGGAGGTGTACCGCCTCGCCAACGACGCCACGGTGGACGGCAAGCCTTTCAAAAAAGCCGACGCCTACGCCGTGCCCCTCAACCAGCCCCAGCACCGCCTGATTCGCGGCATGTTCGAGAAACGGACGAGTTTTGAAGACAGCCTGTTCTACGACATCTCGGCCTGGGCCATGCCCCTCTGCTTCAACCTGCCCTATGCCGAAAGCCGCGCCGCCGTCGCGCTGGGCGAGAAGCTCACCGACAATCCCTTCCCCAAAGGCCGCGTCGTGGGCCGGGGCGGTGTCGCCTACGTGTTCGATTGGGACGGCTACTTCGCCCCCCGCAGTGCCTACGAACTCCAGCGGCGGGGCTACCGCCTGAAAGTCGCCACCGAACCCTTCACCGCCGTCCTCACCGACGGCTCCCAGCGCCAATTCGGCTACGGTGCCATCGAAATCGTGGCGGGCAGCGGCAACCCCGCCGCCCTCGAAGCCACGCTCCAACTCTTGGCCGAAACCGACGGGACCGATTTCTACGCCCTCCGCACCGGCCTCACGCCCACGGGCATCGACCTCGGCTCCAACCAGTTTGCCAACCTCCGCCAGCCCCGCCCCCTCATGCTCGCCGGGCCGGGCATCGAAGCCACCGACGCGGGCGAAATCTGGCACCTGCTCGACACCCGCGTGGCGGTGCCCCTTTCGATGGCCGACGTCCCAACCGTCAACAACGCGGCCCTCGACAAGTACAACGTGCTGATTCTGCCCGCCGGCAACTACGGCCTGCTCAACGACGACAAAATCCGCCGCTGGGTGCAGGCGGGCGGTACGCTCGTGGCCCTCGGCAGCGCCCTCAACTGGGTGGCCGAAAAGGGCCTGACCGCCGCCAAAATCAAGCGCATCCCCGCCGACACCACGGGCAGCAAACCCTACGCCCTCGCCGAACGCTACCGGGGCGCCCAGCAGATTGGCGGGGCCATTTTCCAGGCAAATCTCGACGTCACGCACCCCCTCGGCTACGGCTACCGCGAGGCCAGCCTCCCCGTATTCCGCGACAACACGGTGTTTCTCGAACCCCTCCGCGACCCGTACTCTGCACCCCTCCGCTACACCGCCCAGCCCCTCGTGAGCGGGTACATCTCCGCCCGCAACGAGCGCCTCTTGCGCAACACCCCCGCCGCCGTGGTCACGCGGCAGGGCGCGGGCAACGTCATCGCGTTCACCGACAACCCCAACTTCCGGGCGTTTTGGTACGGCACCAACAAGCTGTTTTTGAACGCGTTGTTTTTTGGAAATCTGATTAACCCCACCCGCGCGCTGGGGGGGGATTGAAACCAATTCTCCGCGTCTCGACACCTCTGCGTGACACTCTTTTTTCACGCAGAGCCGTAGAGACGCGGAGGAAAGCCGCCCCGCTTTCGTCCAAACTTTGTAGTTTTGGACTCCGAACGTACCGCGTAAACCGATTTTGTTTTGAAAGACGACGCCGCCCGGTGGGGCAAAACGGCCCTCGTGGTGGGCGGAACGGTGCTGGCCGGGTACGTGGTGTACCGGCTGCTGACGCCCGCGCCGACCGGGGAAAACGAAGAAACCCGCAGTCCGGCTCCTCAGGAGCCAACGGTCCCGCCCCCCGCGGCGGAGGAACTGGCACCATCCCCGCTTTTAACCGCCATTAAAGGAGCGATGGTATCGTTTTTGCTGGGCGTGGCCCGCGAAAAACTGCACGATTTCATCGCCCAGTTCAACCAGCGTACCGATGCCTCACCCCGTACTTGATTCCCTGCTTTCCGTGAAAAGCAGTGGCCGGAAGGCGTTCGCCGTCCTGCTCGACCCCGATAAAATCAACTTCGATACCTTCCCCGCGCTGCTCGATAGGGCCGTGGCCCACGGCGTGGACTTTTTCTTCGTGGGCGGTAGCCTCATCACCGACTACGCGCTGGGCGAAGTCATCGCCGAAATCAAACGCCGTACGGCCATTCCCGCCATCCTGTTCCCCGGCAGCAACCTGCACATCGAGCCATCGGCGGACGCGATTTTGTTTCTTTCCCTTATTTCGGGAAGAAATCCTGAATTTCTGATTGGCCAGCACGTCGTGGCCGCGCCCATCGTGCGCCGCAGCGGGCTGGAAGTACTGCCGACGGCCTACCTGCTCGTGGATGCGGGCGTGCAGACCACTGTGTCGTACATCTCGAACACCACCCCCCTGCCCGCCGACAAACCCGGCGTGGCCGCCTGCACGGCCATGGCCGGCGAAATGCTCGGCCTGCGCCTGACCTACCTCGACGCGGGCAGCGGGGCCAAACGCCCCGTGCCCCCCGAACTGATTGCCGCCGTCCGACAGTCGGTCGAAACGCCCATCATCGTCGGCGGGGGCATCAACTCCGTCCGCAAAGCCGCCGATGCCCTCGAAGCCGGGGCCGACGTGATTGTCGTTGGAAACGGCATCGAGCAGAATCCGGAGTTGCTGCCGGAATTGGCGGGGGTGGTGAAGGGGTTTGCGCGGGTGACGGGGTAGATTTTAAGCGCTTCGTTTTCAAAGCCTCCGCTCAAACGGGGGCTTTGTTTGTGTTGGGGGAAAACGTAATTTCGTTGTAAATCGAAATGTTATGGAAACCTCGGTTCTGGTTGATGAAATCAGCAAACTTTCGCCCGATGAGCGCATTGCCGTCATCGAACAGGTTTTACGAACCTTGAAAAAAAACGAAGCACCGCCGCTGTCGCTGGCCGAAGCGGCTCAACTCATGGAGCACGAGTACCGGACGGATGCGGAACTGACGGCTTTCACCGCGCTTGACGCGTTCCGCAGGAACGAATCATCCGGCGAATTGGACGAATCCCGGAGGTAACGCTGGATAAAGTTGGCAAGGGGCTGAGCAGAGTCCTTGATTTTTGAAACCCCGTAAGCGCGAACGCCTGCGGGGTTTTGTTTGACCAACCCCCGAACCAAACCCTTCACCCCGCCGTTTTTGCCCTAAATTTGTACTTTACTTTCCCACGACACTTCGCACCAGACTTCATGCAGCACGCCCTTCGCTACCAGGAGAAATTTGAAGTACGCCACAGCAATTCAGACGAAACCGACCGCCAAGCCCTGCTGAAGGCCATCGGGGTTGATTCCGTCGAAACCCTCATCCAGCAGACCGTCCCAGCGAGCATCCGGCGGCAAGGGCCGCTGGCCCTGCCCGCTGCCAAAACCGAGGTGCGGTTTTTGGAAGATTTCAAGAAACTCGCCCAGCAAAACAAGGTTTTCAAAAGCTACATCGGCGCGGGGTACTACGACACGCACACGCCATCGGTCATCCTCCGCAACATTCTGGAAAACCCCGGCTGGTACACGGCCTACACGCCCTACCAGGCCGAAATCGCGCAGGGGCGGTTAGAAATGCTGCTCAATTTCCAGACGATGGTCATGGACCTGACCGGCATGGAAATCGCCAACGCCTCGCTGCTTGACGAAGCCACCGCCGCCGCCGAAGCCCTGCACCTGTTCGACGCGGTGAAAAAAGGGCCGAAGGCCAGCGCGAACACGTTTTTCGTCTCCGAACTCTGCCACCCGCAAACGATTGACGTCTTGCGCACCCGCGCTACGCCGCTGGGGGTGGACATTCTCGTCGGTGACCACCGGACGGTGGATTTGACCGATGAAGCGATTTTCGGTGCCCTGCTCCAGTACCCCGCCACCGACGGCAGCGTGTTCGACTATGGGGACTGGATTGCCACCGCCCACGAACTGGGCATCAAGGTGGTCGTTGCCGCCGATTTGCTGGCGCTCACGCTACTCAAGTCCCCCGGCGAGATGGGGGCCGACGTGGTGGTGGGTTCGGCCCAGCGCTTCGGCGTACCGATGGGCTACGGCGGGCCGCACGCGGCGTTTTTCGCCACGAAAGACGAATTCAAGCGGCAGTTGCCGGGCCGCCTCATCGGCGTGTCGGTGGACCAGCAGGGCAACCGCGCCCTCCGCATGGCCCTCCAGACCCGCGAGCAGCACATCCGCCGCGAAAAAGCGACCTCCAACATCTGCACGGCCCAGGTGTTGCTGGCCGTGATGGCCGCCGCCTACGCCGTGTACCACGGGCCGGAGGGGTTGAAGAAAATCGCCGAACGCACCCACGCCCTGACGAGCCTGACGGCGAAAGCCCTCAGTGAACTGGGCTACGAAGTCCTGACCGAGGCGTTTTTCGACACGCTTCGGGTGAAGGTTTCGGACGAAAAAGCCGTGAAAGGAGCCACCGAAGCCGCCGGGCTAAACCTGCGCTATTTCGGCGACACCCTGTCAGCGGTCGAAGACCCTGACAGCGGTGCCGCCGCAACGGTGGGCATTGCGTTCGACGAAGTCAAAACCTACGACGACGCGGTGCAACTCGTCAACATTTTCGCCGAATTAGCGGGAAAAACCGTGGACCTCGCCGCCCTCGAAACTAACCTGACCGCCGGTTTTCCGAAAAGCCTCACCCGCCAATCCAGCTACCTCACGCACCCGGTGTTCAACACCCACCACAGCGAGCACGAAATGCTGCGGTATTTGAAATCGCTGGAAAACAAGGACCTGTCGCTGGCGCACTCGATGATTCCGCTGGGAAGCTGCACGATGAAACTCAACGCCACGACGGAGATGATTCCCGTCACCTGGCCGGAGTTCGGCGAAATTCACCCCTTCGCGCCGCAAGACCAGGCCGAAGGCTACCGGCAACTCGTGGAGGAACTCAGCGCCTGGCTCTGCGAAATCACGGGTTTCGCGGCGATGAGCCTGCAACCCAACTCCGGTGCCCAGGGCGAGTACGCCGGGCTGATGGTGATTCGGGCCTACCACGAAAGCCGGGGCGACACCCACCGCAACGTGGCCCTGATTCCGGCTTCGGCCCACGGCACCAACCCGGCCTCGGCGGTGATGGCGGGCATGAAAGTCGTCGTGACGAAAACCGACGAGGCCGGGAACATCGACGTGGCCGACCTCCGGGCCAAAGCCGAAGCCCACGCCGACGACCTCGCCTGCCTGATGGTCACGTACCCCTCGACGCACGGGGTTTTCGAAGAATCCATCGTCGAAATCTGCGACATCATTCACCGGCACGGCGGGCAGGTGTACATGGACGGGGCCAACATGAACGCCCAGGTCGGGCTGACCAGCCCGGCCACCATCGGGGCCGACGTGTGCCACCTCAACCTGCACAAAACGTTCTGCATCCCCCACGGCGGCGGCGGGCCGGGCATGGGGCCGATTGGCGTGGCAGCGCACCTCGCGCCGTTCCTCCCTGGCCACGCGGTGGTCGGAAACGTAGGCGGCAACGAAGCCATTTCGGCCATTTCCGCCGCACCCTACGGCTCGGCCAGCATCCTGACGATTTCCTACGCCTACATCGCCCTCATGGGCGGCGACGGCCTGACCCGCGCCACCGAAACGGCCATCCTGAACGCCAACTACCTCAAGGCCCGCCTCGAAGGGCACTACCCCGTGCTGTACGCCGGGGCCGAAGGCCGCTGCGCCCACGAGATGATTCTCGATTGCCGCCCCTTCAAGCAAAGCGCGGGCGTCGAGGCCGAGGACATCGCCAAGCGCCTGATGGACTACGGCTTCCACGCCCCCACGCTCTCGTTCCCGGTGGCGGGCACGCTGATGGTCGAACCCACCGAAAGCGAGTCGAAAGCCGAACTCGACCGCTTCTGCGAGGCGATGATTTCCATCCGGGCCGAAATCCGCGAGATTGAAGAAGGCCGCGCCGGGCGCACCGACAACGTGTTGAAAAACGCCCCGCACACCCAGGCCGTGGCGCTCGCCGAAGCGTGGAAGCACGGGTACAGCCGCGAAAAAGCCGTTTTCCCCTTGCCCTACGTGAAGGCCGCGAAGTTCTGGCCCACCGTCAGCCGCGTCGATTCGGCCTACGGCGACCGGAATCTGGTTTGTGCTTGTTTGCCGATTGAGGAGTATTCGGAGATGGAGGCGTTTGCGGGGGTGGAGCAGGCGTAAGCGGACCTATCCAGCAAACGGCGGGGCGCGGGGTCGGTTCGACCTTGCGCCCCGCTGTTTTCATTCGTACTTTTCCGAAAAAACAGCACCATGAGCACGCCCGTCGCCACCTTCGTCTCGGTCGAGGAGTACCTCGAAATGGAGTACCGTTCGGACATGGTCCGGCACGAGTACCGCGACGGGGAAATCCGGATGATGGGCTATGCCTCCGAGGCCCACGAACTGCTCGTGGCCAACCTGGTGGCCGCGTTGCACAACTGCCTCGACGGCACCCCCTGCCGCGTGTACCCCAGCAACCGGCTGCTCCACGTGCCCGATTGCGGCAAGGCGTTTTACTACGCCGACGCGCTGGTGGTCTGCGGCCCGACGCAGTTTTTTAACTACAAAAAAAAGATGCAGGCCACGCTCAACCCCTCGGTCATCATCGAAGTGCTGTCCGATTCGACGGAGGATTACGACCGGGCGAAAAAGTGGGAGTGTTACCAGCAAATCGCCTCGCTACGGCAGTACCTGCTCGTGGCCCAGGACGAAGTTCGGGTGGAAACCTACCGCCGCGAGGCCGAAACCGCACCCTGGACGTACTTCCGCCTGACCGACCCCGCCCAAACGGTGCGCATTCTGGAGTGCGAGGTGCTGCTGCGGAAGGTGTATCAGCACGTGCTGGGGGGATAGAAAGTCATCCTTGCCCACCCCCTTAAAACGCCCGCGCCCGCTTGAAAGAGCGGGCGCGGGGCGTTCTGCTCAGGCCGTCGGCTGCGGCTTTGGCTTGCGCGTGGCCTGCGACACGTCGAAGCCCCAGTCGCCCAACCGGGTCGGCGTGTTGGCATAAGCCCCCAGCAGCAGATCGCGGGTGGCCTTCAGGGCGTTGACGATGGGCGGCAGCAATTGGTTGCGAAGCTGGTAGGCTTCGTCCGTGTTGAACTTCAGGCTCTCGGCTTCCTGGTGCTTGGTCAGGCAGATGGCGATGGTGGGCGCCAGGGTGGTCCAGTTGAAATCGCTGAGGCCGTTGAGCACCGAACTGGCCCCGTCGGCGGCGTGCTTCTGGGCGATGAGGCCCGCCAGGGTGAGCAGTTGCTCCACGTTGTTGGGAATGGCCACGCGGGGGCGTCCGTTGGGAATCGTCACGTCGAAGCCCCAGTCGCCCAGCCGGGCGGGCGTGGCCCGAAACACGCCCAGCAGGTAATCGCGGGTGGCCCGCACGGCCTGCACAAACGTGGGAAACTGCTGGTCGCGCACCTGGTAGGCTTCAATCATCTGCCGCCGGAGGTTTTCGGCGTCGCGGTGGTGGGCCAGGCAGGTCGGAATCGTGGCCGCCAGGCTGTTCCAGGAAAACCCTGCAAGTTGTTAAGGATGGACGAGGCCCCGTCGAGGGCGTGTCTGGCCGCCACGCGGGTGGCCAGGTCGAGTTGCTCCTCGACGTTTTCGGGGATGCTTACCTTGTACTTTGCCATGGGACAGCAGGTTTGGAGGGAACTGGTTTACCGATGTCCCAACGTTCGGAAGTTTTTCCGAAGGCCTTGTTACCGTTCGCTCAATACCCGGCCACCCGACGATACTTTTTTCAGGCCCTGAACGAAGCCGGGATGGGCGTTCCGAACGTTCGGAACGGCAATCCGGACGTTCGGAACGCCCATCGGAACGTCAGATTGGGCAATCCGGACGTTCGGCGAGGCGTTCCCGACGTTGGAATCGGCAATCCGGAGGTTCCAGACGGCATTCCCGACGTTGGAATCGGCAATCCCGACGTTCCGGACGACAATTCCAACGTTGGGGCCGCTAATCCGGTCGTTCGGCGAGGCATTTCTGACATTCAGATGGTCGATTCCGACAATCGGATGGGCGTTCTCGACATCGGAATAGTCACTTTTTTCAATAGGCCGGTCGCTACCGACAAACAACCGCCCGTTCAGAAAGAAGTGGGAGCCGAACCGGTAAGGCGGTTAGAGATATTTCTTCATCACCTCCGCCTTGCGGGCTTCGGCTCCGGCCAGCACGGTTTGCGCGGCGGCAAGCGTGGCTTCGAGGGCGGTGAGCCGTTTCAATACATCGGGAAAAGAGGCGTCAAAAGCAGGGATTTGGAAGCCCTCAATGTCGCGCTCGTTGACGCTGGGGTACGAGGCTTTCGGCATTTTGTCAATCAACTGCTGCATCAAGTCGTCGGCGTATTGAAAAAGGTAGTACAGCAGGCGGGCGGGGTAATCACCTTTGCTGCGAAAGATGGCGAAGCCGGTTGAAAAAACAGTCTTGTCCGGCACAGTTTCAAGATACGCAAACCCGCGCAGGTTTGGGCGAACGGTGGAGAGGAGCACCGAATCATCTGCTGCCAATCGCCGTGCCCGCGACGGTGCCGCAGTTCCAGCCATCTTTTTATCAAAGCTGATTACTCCGGTTCCCTTTCCAACACTGTCAATGTCAACGTAGGTGAACAGGCTATCACCAAACGTTTTGGCTGGATTAGTGGCTGATTCGTTGATAAAAAAAACGCTATTAATCGGTTGCCGGAGCGAGGCATCTTGGTACAAACTATTTACGATTTCTCTGATACCCAGCTTTGCGTTTTCAGCCTCCTTTTGCGCCGCAGTCTCTTCCCGCTCAATCGCCTCCATCTCGGCCACGATTTGCTCCTGGATGGGTTTGGGGGGGAGGGGGATTTTTAGATTATGAACATCATTTCTGTTTAATCCAGGAACACCCACTCCGGCCCCTAACTCTTCTAAGTCAAGCAATTTCATGAGGGGAAGCAGGTATCCCAGCAATACTTTTTCCTGGTCAAGCCGCACGTAAAAGGTTGTGTCAATCGGAAAGCAGTTTTTATCAATCAAATTGATTTTTCCAGCAGAACCTTTACGGCCAACTACTATCGCCGGTCCTTCAATTAAAAACTCGTTGTGATAGCCAACGATGCCGTTTGAACCAACAACTGGAAATTCACCTTCAACCCGACTTTCTTCTTTCAAGGCCGAGCCGTACTCAAGGGTTGCAACGGAGCTAAATTCAACCGAAGGCCACTGGCTTGTGATTCCAGCCTTTTTTTTCCTCTCTGTATTTATCCCAATCTGCTTCTCAAACTCCACCCGTTCAAAATTAAAGCAATCGACCAGCCGGGCGCGGGTGAGGTGCTCGGCGAGGGCGTCGGGCAGGGGGTGCGGGTCGAGGTCGGCGAGGTGGCGGTAGAGGTGGGCGTTTACCTTTTCGGGGTTGTCGTAGTCGGCTTCGTCGTAGAGTTTGGTCAGGGGGCGGCCCAGGGCGTCGAGGCTCAGGCTAAGGCCCTTGGCCCCGCGCCGGTCGGAAAACGAGTAACCCAAAAACGCCCGCTGGGTGTCGGTTTCGCGCCCGCTTTTCACGAGCAGGGTTTGCTGGGGCACCAGCCGCCGGGTGGTGCGGGGCGGCACGGCGGTGTCGTCGGTGTGTACCTCCAGGCGGTGGGCCAGCAGGTAGGTCAGAAACTTGTCGCGCTCCACGTCGAGGGCGGCGTCGAAAAAGGCCCGGTCGATGCGCCGCTGCTGCTCGTCGGGGGGCATTTTGACGAAGGTTTTGCTCTTGCGAAAATTTTTCACGTCGGTCAGGCCCTCAAACCAGCGGCGGTAGGCCCCGTAAAACTCCGATTCGCGCAGGCCGTCGGTGGGTTCGCGGGTGACGAGCGAGCGGTAATCGTCGGGCGGTAGACCGAGGTGGGCGCAGTAGGCCTCAAAGACTTCCCGGCTGTTCACAAAGTCGCCCTTGCGCTCCGGGTCCAGGCCCAGGATAAGGTCGTCGGCGATGAACTCGCAGTCCTGGGCGAAGTCGTCGGGGCGGCGTTTCAGAAACAGCGTCACGGTGCTGGTGCCCGTAGCCCCGAAAGTACTGCTGCCCAGTTCGACGATGCCGCGCACCTCAAATCGCCGCAAGAGCACTTCGCGGGCGCGGGTGTAAATGCCCGCGTTGTTGAAGGATGCTGCTGGGCAGAATCAGCCCGGCGTAGCCACCGGGCCGGAGCAGTTGGGAGGCCCGCTCGACGAAAAGCACCTCGATGTCGTCGCTGTCGTCGGAAAGTTCGGGGAGTAGGTCGAGGGGCGCGAGGCGGGCGCGGTCGAGGTGTTTCTTGAAATCCTTGATGGTGTAGGGCGGGTTGGCCACCAGCACGTCAAACTGCTTCACCGGCAGGCGTTCGTCGTGGCGTTCGAGGCCGTCGCCAAAAATGATGCGGGCCTTGCCGTCGCCGTGCATGAAGCAGGCCACCTGGCTGGTGCGGGCCAGGCGGTAATCTTTCTCGATGCCGCAGATGTACTCGCCCGCCCACTCGGTGGACTTTTTTAGTTCGGGTAGTTTCTCGTGGCGCTCGTCGGGAAACTGCTGAAGCAGGGAGCGGATTTCTTCGATGGCTTCGGTCAGGAAGTGCCCGCTGCCGCAGGCGTAATCCATCACTGAGGGCAGAAAACGCGGGTTTTCGGCGGCGAGTTTTTCCTCGATGATTTCCTTCAACGGAATCGACGAGACGATAAACCGGGCGATGGGCGTGGGCGTGAAAAACTGCCCTTCGCTTTGTTTGTAGCCAGTTTCGAGCATCAACTCAAAAAACTCACCCAGAAACTGCGCCTTGCGGTCGAGGCGGAAGCGGTACCGCTGAAAGAGTTCGACCAACTCGAAGAGCACCTTTGCGTTTTCGCGGAAGAGCGTTTCGTTGTAAATGTCCTTAAAGGCGAATTCGTTGTTGGTGAAGTACTTGAGTTCGCGGTAAATCTTACGGAGGTTGGTTTGGGCGGTTTGGCGGGGGAAGTGGTTAATGAGGTCTTCGATTTCTTCCAGCGTCGGGTTGATGACCGTCTCGCCGAGGTAGTCGCGCATGGCGCGGGCGTAGAGGCGTTGCAGGCGCTCGACCACGTCTTCGGCGGTATCAATGCCGGTTTTAACCTGAAAATCGGCGGTTTCGTCGGCGGGTTTGGTTTCGTCCACAATCTTGGCCAGTACCAGCGATACGAAGCGGTTGAAGGCATTGGACCGGTCGGAGATGTTGTTGTGGCGAAGAATTTCCTCGAATTCGTTGAAGACTTTGCCGCTGTCGGCCTTGTTGAAGTCGCGCAAATCGCGGAGGCGGATGGGTTCAAAGCCGGGGTTGTACGGCTCTACGTCTTCCTCGAAAATGCCCTTCGTCAGGAAGTTCTTTTTGTTCTTGTGCTGCCACACCGCCAGCGATTGTTCCACGTGCCGGGCGGCGTCGTACGTTACGATTTCGTCGGGGCGGTGTTGTTGGTCGGCTTTTTCGGTTTCGCTGTCCTCAACGGGCACGATGGCGTTTTCCCATTCCAGGTTTTCGCCGTTGAGTTGCGAGGCGTAGAGACAGAGGTAGCGGGTTGATTTGTCCTGTTGGAAGTAGGAAAACAACTGCCCGCCGTCGGCCTTCATGCGGGCTTTTTCTTTCTCGTACTCCGCCCCGGCGGTTTTGCATTCGATGATGAGCAGCGTTTGGCCGTTGCGCCCGCGCACGGTGATGTCGGCCTTGCCGCTTTTGAGCGTACGGCCCAGCTTCCAGCGTTTTTCCAGCGTCAGGTCTTCGGGGCGGTAGCCTTTTTCGAGCAGGCGGTTCACGCATTCAAGGACGACGAAATTTTCGGGTACACCAAAGTGCGCGGTGGTCTCGTCCCCTGCTTCAATGCGCTTCCCGTAGTCGATGCGCTGCTTTTCAAAGTCGAGGTTGATTTCGTACGAAAAGGACGCGTATCGTTTAAAGTAATGGTTTCGGTGGGCGTCGGTGGGGACAAAGCCAATGGCCTCGATGAGGTTGCGGATGGAGGTATCGGTCATGCGATGGGTGGGGACAGCTTGGACAAAGTTCGCAACTTTGTGAAGTTTTGAATTGAACAACTCAAAACTTCAATCAAGGCGTACATGAATTACGCCCCCATGCACCTCCTCACCCTCCCCGCTCTCCCCGGCAAGACCGCTGGGGGCATTCACTCAAACCGCACCGCATAAACCACCCGCCCCTTCCGCCTTGCAACCGGAGAATCATCCCACCCCGGCCCTTCCCGCAGCAGCCGAAGCGCCTCCCCGTTCAGCGCCGGGTTATCGCTGGCTTCGACCCGCACCTGCCGGGGCCGCCCGCCGGGGCCGAGGCGGAACGAGAGCCTGACCAAGCCCCGACCCGCCACCCGGCGGTTAACGCGGACGTAGTCGTCAAAGGCGGGAAATCGTTTTTCCGAAAAACCATCCGACTGCCTGGAAGCCCCGGGCGCAACGGCTTTCGCCAGCGCGCTCGGCGCGGGCCGTAGGTTCAGCGTGCCCACCGCCGTGTCGCGCACGGCCACTTCGAGGGGCTGGTAACCCGGCGCGGCGATGCGCAGCCGGTCGCCGGAGGGAGTTTCGGGCAGGGCAAACTTCCCCAGGTCGTCGGTGCGCACGCTCTGGCGAGTGGTTACCGACGTGACGGTGGCCCCGGCCACGGGCTGTTGGTTGACGCCCAGCACCCGGCCCGTGAAGCGCGGCCCGGCCAGGGCACGGCGGGCCATCGCGGGTGCGGCCTGGGGTACGGCGGTTGGCGGGGCTTCGCGTTTTGGCGCGTTTTGGTCGCTTTGCGCGGCCACTTCGTTCGAACGGGTTTGGTTCCTCGCGGCTTCGGTGGGAGGCAAGGCAGCGGCTTCCGGGGTCGATTGGGTCACGTCGGCGAGCGTTTCGGGCTGCGTTTCGGCAAGCCGTTTCGCTGCCGGTTGTGGTGACGACGACCGGGCCTTCGCTGCTTCGGGCGGGGCGACGGGCGCGGGCACCGGTTCCGCCGTTGGTTGGGGTTCGGCGGTTTCGGGCACGGGGCGGGAAGCGGTCGTCGCCGGTTCGGTGGCCGTCGGCTCCGTGCGGAGCGACCACCAGCCCAACCCCGCCACGGCCACCAGCACGGCGGCGGCCACGGCGTAGCGCGTCCAGGTGAGCGGGATGACGCGGCCCTGCCGGTTGGCTACCCGTTGCTGAAGCCTGGCCCGCAAGTCCGCCGTGGTGGAAGCCGCATCAACGCCGTCCTCCTGCATCCGCGCCAGCCCCTCCACGGCGTTGGCAGCCAGGGGATCATCGAGCAGCAGGCGCTCCACGGCGTGCTGCTCGGCGGGCGTGAGCGTGCCCGCTGCGTAGCGCCGCAGGAGGTCGGGGGTGAGGCGATTGGTTTTCATTTTTTGTGAGAAGTGAGAGGTCAATAGTTCGTCAATCCTAATCTGAGAGGAGGGCACAAAAAAAGGCGTGGTAGC
>ERZ1066118.104-NODE-104-length-91099-cov-13.949091_pt1 | contig 91099 bp, 80 predicted proteins | sample MGYA00382765_ERZ1066118 | MGnify/ENA primary metagenome ERZ1066118 (study PRJEB33369, sample SAMEA5778348) | biofilm metagenome | biome: Industrial cooling water; feature: Water cooling tower basin; material: Biofilm | place: United Arab Emirates | collected...
ACCCGAAACCGAGTCGACCCCTCAAGACGAGGAAGAACAGGTCAGTTAATAAAAAATGCCCCGAAGTACTTTGGGGCATTTTTTTGAACAGTCGGGTGCGAAATCGGCTAATCTTCAAGGCTTTCCATCGCCATCTCCCAGTCGGCTTGCATGGCTTCAAACCGCAGGAGCACTTTTTCGAGAAACGCCTCGCTGACCATTTCGCGCACGTCGTCTTCGCCCAGCACTTCCAGTTCGCTCACTTTGTAGGTTTGTTCGAGCAGCCCCCGTTCGATTTTCACGATGTACTTGTTGTTCCAGGCAAAGAGCGTGATTTTGCAGGAAGGATGCGGAATGTCGGCGAGTTGCTTCATGCGGCGGTTTCGTCGAGGATGGTCACGCTCAGAATTTTATCCCCCTGCCGAATGGCATCGATCACCTCCAGCCCGTCCACCACGCGTCCGAAACAGGTGTGTTTGCGGTCGAGGTGGGCGGTGTTGCGACGGCTGTGGCAGATGAAAAACTGCGAACCGCCCGTGTTGGGTCCGCGGTGGGCCATCGAGAGCACACCCCGGTCGTGAAACTGGTTGCCGCCCGTGAGTTCGTCGGGAATGGTGTAGCCGGGGCCACCCCCGCCCGAACCCGTGGGGTCGCCGCCCTGAATCACAAAATCGGGGATGACCCGGTGGAAGGTCACTCCGTCGTAGTAGCCTTTTTTTGCCAGCGTCACGAAGTTGTTGACGGTGATGGGCGCGTCGTTGTCGTAAAACTCGATGCGCATCGTGCCCTTCTCCGTCTGCATGTCGGCTTTCGTCATAATTTTGAAAAAAATGAACGCCCCTCGCGGGGCCACTCGGTTGAAAACGCAAAACTACGGCTTCCTCACCAAAACCCGCTGCCTGCTGACACTGGCAGTTGCGCTCATACTTGTGGCCTGCGGAGATCAAAGCACCGACGAATCTGTTCTGTTTTTTCAGAAAGCCAACTTCAGTGCCCGCCAGGGCGAACCCCGCGAAGCCATTCGGCTCTACACCGAAGCCATTGAGAAAAAACCGGATTTTGCCGATGCCTACAACAACCGGGGGCTGACGCATCAAAAGCTCGGCGATCTTGAAAATGCCATCGCCGATTTCAACCGCGCGCTCGAACTCGAACCCGAGTACTGGGAAGCCTACTACAACCGCGCCCAGGCCCTGGCCGACGGCGGACGATACCGGGAAAGCCTCGCCGATCTGGCCCGGTTGCCCAACACCTACCGCGACTCGGCCTACGTGCTCATCAGCACCGCCAACGTAAAAAGCCACCTCGGCGACAAGGCCGGTGCCCTGACCGACTACAACCTGGCCCTGATGAAAAATCCCGCTTCAGCGGAGGCGCTCATCAACCGGGGGTATCTTTTCTTCGGAGAAAAACGATTCGCGCAGGCGGGCGAGGATTTCCGGAAGGCGCTGCAACTTGATCCTTCCCAGCATACGGCGTTCAACAACCTCGCCCTCATCGAAGCCCAGAACGGCAACTATGCCCGCGCGCTTCAACTGGTGGATCGGGCCATTGCCCTCAAAGCCGGTGAATCAACGTATCTCAACAATCGGGGCTATTTTCTGCTCAAACTTGACCGTCTGACCGATGGCAAAGCCGCCATCGAGTCGGCTCTGCGGCTGAACGACACCAACGCCTGGGCCTGGCGCAACCGGGGCGTGTATTACTTGCTGAACGGCGATGCATCGGCGGCCCTCACCGATTTGAAAAAGGCCGAAACCCTCGACCCGTCGGTGGAATCGCTGTACGTGTACCTTGGCGAAGCGCACCGGCTGGCAAAAAACCCGACGGAGGCTTGCCGTGCGTTCCGAAAAGCCGAGCAACTCGGCGACCCGACCGTTACCCCTCAAATGCTTAACGGTTGCCCGTAGTCACCTCCAGGTTTTGTACGCCGTGAACACGGCTTCGTTGACGGCCATGTCGGTGCTGATTTCGAGGAGCTTGCTCCGGCCTGTCGGGGCGAGAAAGGCCGGGAGGTGTTCGGTGAGTTCGTCCCAGGTGGTGCAGCGGAAGTAATCGAGGTTGGCGTCCTGCGCGGTACGTTCGGCGGTGAGGTGGTGGGGCGTTTCAAAAAACGTTTCCCGTTCGGGCAGGTGCCGGGGGCCTTCGATCATCCGGAAAATGCCGCCACCGTCGTTGTTAAGCAGCACGATGCGCAGGTTTGCCCCGACGTGCGGGTGCCAGAGGGCGTTGCGGTCGTAAAAAAACGCCACGTCGCCGATGGCCACGAACACTAATTGATCCGTGCCCACCGTCGCTCCAACGGCCGTGCTCAGGCAACCGTCGATCCCACTCGTGCCCCGGTTGGCGAAAACCTCAAGCTGCTTTCCCCGCAACCCGATGAAGTTGGCGTAGCGCACGGCCATGCTGTTGGCCAGGTGAAGTTGACCCGTTTCCGGCAGGTGCTCCATCACCTGCTGCAAGGCCGAAAACTCGTTGAAGGATTGCTGGGGGAGAAACGTGTCCGTCCAACGCCTGGCTTTCGCGTCCACCCGTTGCCACTGGTGCAAAAACGCTTCGTCCACGACCGAGTCCTCCCCTTCCCGGAACGATTTCATTTCCAGTTCTTCGACGAGTTGTTGAAAAAAGCCCGTTGCTTGCAGCGGAATGATGCGGGTGACGGATTGGAAAGTGTCGATGAGTTCGTCACCGGTTTGCAAATGCCAGTGGCGGGCGGGTCGAAAGCGTCGGAAGAAAAGTTTAAGGTTCTTTGAAATGAAGGAATTGCCGAACGTGATGAGCAATTCGGGTTGCAGGCTTTCTAACTCGGTCTCGTCCTGCCCGTTCAGGAACAAGTCCTGCCCCGAAATGAAACGTTCTTCCAAAAACAAATTTGAAATCACGTCACTGACGACGGGGATGCCAAAGTCCGTTTGGAGCACCGCGAGCGCTTTCCCCAGTTCCTGGTTTCGTGCCTGCTGACCGCCCGCGAGCAAAACGCGGTCGACACCGTCCAATTCCGCTAACAATTCGCTCCACGTCCCAGCGGAAAGGTGTTCCGTGGTCGGAGTTCGCAAAATTTTCCGCACGTCCGGGCTAAATTCGTACCGTTCGTCTTGGCCAGGGTAAAACGGTTCCCGAATCGGGACGTTCAGATGAACAGGACCTAAACCATTCCCAGTCAATTCATTAAATGACCGATTGATGATTCGATTGGCGAACCAAGCCGCGTCGGGATGGGAAAACTCTTGCGGTATTTCGGCGAAAAACTTCACGTGCGGCCCATACAAATGGTGCTGGAAAATCGTCTGTCCGTCCTGCTGATTGATCCATTCCATTGGCCGGTCGGCGGTCAGCACGAGCAGCGGCACCTGGAGGAAAAATGCCTCGGCCACCGCCGGTCCGAAGTTGAGCGCCGCTGTCCCCGACGTGCAAACTAACGCCACCGGTTCCCTCAGCGACTGGCTAAGCCCGAGGGCAAAGTAGCCCGCCGCACGCTCGTCGGGAAGCACGTACGTGCGGATGGCCGGGTGCCGGGCAAATGCCAGCGTGAGGGCCGCGCTACGCGAGCCGGGCGAAAGGACGGCGTGACGCAGTCCGTGCTGGCTGCACAATTCGACGAGATCGAGCAAAGGTTGGAGAACAGCCATGGCAAAATCAACTGAACTGGGTTGGCCACAAAAAAGCCCCGACGAACGGGGCTTTTTTGCGAAAGTGAAATCAATCGGGCTTAACCGAGGTAGGTTTTCAGCGCCTTGCTGCGCGAGGTGTGCCGCAGGCGACGGATGGCTTTTTCCTTGATCTGGCGAACCCGCTCGCGAGTGAGGTTGAACTTTTCCCCGATTTCTTCGAGCGTCATGGCGTGTTCGCCGTTCAGCCCGAAGTAGAGCGTGATCACGTCGGCCTCGCGCTGAGTCAGCGTCGAAAGCGCCCGTTGTACCTCGCGACGGAGCGAATCGTTGATCAGACCGGCGTCGGGTTTGTCTTCGCTGTCGTTTTCAAGAACGTCGAGGAGGCTGTTTTCTTCCCCCTGTACGAAGGGCGCGTCCATCGAAACGTGGCGACCCGAGATTTTCAGGGTATCCACCACTTCGTTGGTGCTCACTTCGAGCACTTCGGCGAGTTCTTCAGGCGACGGTTCGCGCTCAAATTTCTGCTCCAGTTCGGAAAACGTCTTTGAAATCTTGTTCAGCGACCCCACCCGGTTGAGGGGCAGGCGCACGATCCGCGACTGTTCGGCCAGGGCCTGGAGGATCGACTGGCGAATCCACCACACGGCGTAGGAGATGAACTTGAAGCCGCGGGTTTCGTCGAACCGCTGCGCGGCTTTGATCAAACCCAGGTTGCCTTCATTGATCAGGTCGCCCAGCGAGAGGCCCTGGTTTTGGTACTGTTTCGCCACCGAAACCACAAACCGGAGGTTGGCCTTCGTCAAACGCTCCAGGGCTTGCTGGTCGCCTTCCCGAATTTGCTGGGCCAGTTTGACTTCCTCGTCGGGAGTCAGCAGATCCACTTTCCCGATTTCCTGCAAATACTTATCGAGCGACTGGCTTTCGCGATTCGTAATTTGCTTGCTAATTTTTAGCTGTCTCATGGAAGTCTCAGGAGTCTATTTTTTGGTTAACAGGTACGTTTCAACGCCAAATGGCGGTACTGGGATGGGTTGTCACGTGGGTTAACGCACTATTGTACTTTTTTGTTCTCGGGTCGGGGCAGGAGGACTTTTCTCGACAACCGGTACTTGCCGGTTTTTTTGTCGATGTCAACCAGTTTGACCTCGATTTCGTCGCCGACATTGAGTACGCCTTCCATGCTGGGCAGTCGCTCCCAGGAAATTTCAGAGATGTGCAGCAACCCGTCTTTGCCGGGCATAAACTCCACGAAGGCCCCAAACGGCTGGATGGTTTTCACTTTGCCTTTGTACACTTCATCTACTTCGGGAATGGCCACGATGCCCTTAATCCGAGCCACGGCTTTATCCATCGAAGGCTTGCTGGTGGCGAAAATACTCACGAAGCCCGCGTTGTCTTTTTCTTCGATTACTACCGTCGCGCCGGACTCCTTCTGAATGTCCTGCACCACCTTGCCACCCGGTCCAATGACGGCTCCGATCTGGCTTTGCTCGATTTTGATGACTACGGCACGGGGCGCGTGGGGCTTCAGGTCCGGGCGCGGTGCGGCCAGGGCCTTTTTCATTTCGTTCAGAATGTGCAAACGACCCGCTTTGGCCTGTTGGAGGGCTTGGGCCAGCACTTCGTACGAAAGGCCGTCCACCTTGATGTCCATCTGGCAGGCAGTGATGCCTTTTTCGGTGCCCGTTACTTTGAAATCCATGTCGCCGAGGTGATCCTCGTCGCCGAGAATGTCCGAGAGCACCGCCCAGCGGCCGGTTTTCGTATCCGTGATTAACCCCATCGCGATGCCTGACACGGGGGCCTTGATGTTCACGCCGGCGTCCATCAACGCCAGCGTACCCGCGCAAACGGTGGCCATCGACGAAGAACCGTTGGATTCTAAAATGTCCGACACGATGCGGATGGTGTACGGGTTATCGGCGTCGGCGGGCAGCATGCGCTTGAGGGCGCGGTGGGCCAGATTGCCGTGGCCAACTTCGCGGCGGCCAGGGCCGCGATTAGGTTTCACTTCGCCCGTCGAAAAACCGGGGAAATTGTAGTGCAGCAGAAACTTGTTGTAACCCGACACCATGGCCTGATCCACAATCTGCTCGTCCATTTTCGTGCCCAGCGTCGCCGTCGTCAGCGACTGGGTTTCGCCACGGGTGAATACCGCCGACCCGTGGGCCGAGGGGAGGTAATCCACTTCGCAGACAATGGGACGGATTTCGTCGAGTTGCCGACCATCCAGGCGAATACGTTGGTCGAGCACCAGGTTGCGGGCGGCCTCGCTTTCCAGGTCGTGGAAATACGACTTGGCCATGACCACGTCTACGGTCGAATCTTCAGGGAGCGAGTCGAGGTATTCTTGCCGGATGGCGGCGAATCCTTCGCGGCGGCCGCTCTTGCTGGCGTTCCCCGACGCGGCAACCTCGTAAATCCGCTGGTAGTACGTTTCGCGCAGGTACTCGCGCAGGGCCAGGTCATGGGTTTCGTGGTTGTACACTCGCTTTTCGGTCTTGCCGACCGCAGCTTCAAGGTCTTTCTGAACGGCGCACTGCACCTTGATGGCCTCGTGGGCCACCTTGAGTGCTTCGAGCACGTCGTCTTCCGACACTTCGCTCATTTCGCCTTCCACCATCAGGATGTCGTTGGGGTTGGCGGCGACAAGCAGGTCGAGTTCGGCGTCGGCCAGTTTCGATGTCAGCGGGTTGACCAGAAATTCCCCATCGATTTTCGCCACGCGCACTTCAGAGATCGGACCACCCCAGGGAATATCCGACACCATCAGGGCCGACGAAGCGGCCAGACCCGCCAGGGCATCGGGCAGCACTTCGGCGTCGGCCGAAATCAGGTAGATGTTTACCTGGGTGTCGGCGTGGTAATCGTCGGGGAAGGTGGGCCGCAGCGCCCGGTCCACGAGGCGGCTGACGAGGATTTCGTAATCCGACAATCGGCCTTCGCGGCGTTGGAAACTGCCGGGGATTTTACCGGCGGAAGCAAATTTTTCCTGGTAATCGACCGAAAGCGGCAGGAAGTCGGCACCGGGTTTGGGTTCGAGGTTGGAAACAACCGTAGCCAGCAGCATGGTATCGCCGCAACGCACAACGACGGATCCGTCGGCCTGCTTGGCCAGTTTGCCGGTTTCAATGGACACTTGCCGCCCGTCGGGCAGGGCAAACGTCTTGGTGACAATGTTGAACATGGAGAAGATTCGTTGGCAGCAGACTCGGCGGCGGGAAGAAAACCCGGAAGCCGAGCTAAAATTGAACCGCAGGGTAGAATACAAATCAGGGAATCCATTGCATGAATTCCCTGATTTTCAAGTTAGAGAAACTTACTTTCTCAGATTCAGTTCGGCCAGGATGGCCCGGTACCGAGCAATGTCTTTGCGATGCAGGTAGTCGAGGAGGCGACGTCGTTGACCGACCAGTTTCAGCAGACCCATCCGGGTGGAGAAATCCTTCTTGTGCGTTTTGAGGTGTTCCGTCAGCGAATTGATGCGGAACGTGAACAGGGCAATCTGCGATTCGGGTGAGCCGGTGTCCGTTTTCGATTTCTGGAAACCCTGGGTCGCAAACACTTCTTGCTTTTTTTCGGCAGTTAAGTACATCGTGTGTTTTGCAGCTTTGTCGATTTTAAAACGCAAAAGTAGGCTTTTGCGGCTACGAAGCCAACTTTTCGGGCGATTTTTTCAAAAACGAAACCTGCTCCCGCCACTCCTCAAACCGCGCCCGCAAGCGATTGAAGTAGATGCGGTAAACGTCGGCCTCGAAGAGCCGCGAATCTTCCCTCGCCCTTTTTAGAAAAAACAAACCAAAGCCCAACAACACGGCATTTGACGCCCAGGCTGCCGCGGGCACCCAAGCCCGGCCTTCTTTCGCCAACTTATCGCCCTGAATCGTCATGACATACATCAGAATAAAGAAAATAATCGCCACCAGCACCGGCACGCCAAAGCCGCCTTTTTTGATGATCGAACCCAACGGCGCGCCAATCAGAAACATCACCAGACACGCGATGGCGGACGTGAACTTGTGGTGCCACTCGAGTTGAGTCTTGTTGACGCGAATTTGCTTGTCTTTCAGAATCGATTCATTGGTTTCGGCGGAGGAAAGAATGCTTCTTGCCTGGGTCAGTGCGCCGCTGACGAGCTGCGCTTTTTGATACGACGGAACCTCTTTTCGAAGCAGCGAATCTACCCAGCGGCCTTTCCCGTACAAGCTTTTTGAGTTTGCCGGAATGGGGTTCAAGTGGTAAGTGTAGTACCGGGGAGCCGAAAAAACCATCGATTTCACCGTTGCCTCAACGTCACCTTCGAGCGAATCAGACTCAGACTTAAGTTCCTCCAAGTTTTTCATGATCGCCGCGTACCTGAACTGATCCTCGTCGGTTTTTTTCAAGTCAAAGGCTTTCAGACTCATCACCATTTTGGTGTGAGCAAACTTGTTTCGTACAAAATCACTTTGGTCCGTGTTTGGGGACGTACGGTCCGGGTCTTCATGGTAGTCATTGCCGTTAAACAACTCAAAGACGAGATACTTCTCGTTGAGAATGGTATACATCTGAGCCGAATCAGCCAGCGTGATTTTACGATTGCCCGAATTAGACTGGGTGTGATCATAAATCACAAGCCCTTTCAGCGACCGCCCATCGGGAAATTTTTTGTCAACCTTGATGCGGTAACCCGGCAAATCGGTGTAGAAAATCCCTTCTTTGATGTTCAGCGCCGCCTTTTTGGTCTTCACGTCGTAGAGGAGGCTATAAAACTTCAGGTTTGCCCACGGCATGACCTTGTTGTTGAACCAGAACACGAACACCGTCAGCGAAACCACCACAATGCCGATGGGTCGGAAGGCCCGCATCACCGAAATGCCCGCGCTTTTGATGGCCGTCAATTCAAAGAATTCCCCCAGATTGCCGTAGCTCATCAGCGAAGACAGCAACACGGCCAGGGGCATGGCCACGGGTACGGTGATGACGCTGCAATAGAAAAGAAGTTGGCCGTAGGTGAACAGGCCGATGTCTTTTCCGGCGATTTCTTCGAAGTACAACATGATGAAGCGCATGATGAAAATGAACTCCACCACGCTAAACGTCACCACAAACGGTCCCCAAAACGACCGCAACACCAGCTTATCCAATTTTCTCATTCAGCTTCCCACAATTTCCCGAAGGTTGTCCATCAACCCGTTCCAAAGTGCCTTAAGGTCAGCCTCGTCGGAGTTGGACGAGTAATCGGTGATTTTCAGAAACGTAGACTGCGTCAGGTCGCTCACGTCCAGCCGAAATTCGATGTATCCGTGCTCGCGTTCGCCATTAACGGGCAGGAAGTCAAATTTTACGCTTTTGTTCTGGCGCAACGTCGATAATCGGGCCGGGTGACTCTCGCCATCCCAGATGAAATCAAATTGCTGGTTGGGCATGGTGTTCACCTTGCTGGCGAACCACTGCGACAATCCGGACGCGGTGCTCACGTATGGGAACAACATCTTGGGGGAAGCACGGAGTTCGTACTCTGCGGTAAATTTGTACTTGCTCATAACCGACTCATTTTTGGGCCACAAAAGTAGGTCAAAACCGGGACGGGGCGATTTTTCTGCGGAAAAGGTATCGACTTTTTGAAACAAACGCGTACTTTTGCCCCCAGAATTTACGGCGGGGTAGCTCAGATGGTTAGAGCGTAGGATTCATAACCCTAAGGTCAGGGGTTCAATTCCCCTCCCCGCTACCATGAAAAAGCCGGGTCGGCGACAGACCCGGCTTTTTTTGTGCCCGTTCGTTTAGTGCAATATCCTGAAAACCAGGTCCCGCAGAATGGCCCCTTCGTCCACCGACCCGACGTCCACACCTTTCGACTGCGCATCGGCTTGCCGGATCGTCGCCAGCACCTGAACCGTTTTCTCGGCCGGGAACCGCTGAAAACCAGTCAGGTAGTCTTTCACAAAGTACGGATTGACGCCCAGTTGGGTAGCCAGGGCTTTTTCGCTCCGGTCGTGGGCGGCGTGAACGAGCATGAGCTTGCTGAAGTAATTGTACAGCACAATGAGCACGGGCTGGATCGGGTAGTTTTTCGGATTGGCCGCAAAAAAGGCCGCAATCTGATTGGCGCGGGCGACGTCCCGCTGAAAAAGGGCCTTCTGGAACTCGAAACTATTGTATTCCTTGCTGACGCCGACGTAGGTTTCGACCACCTCGGCCGTGATGTCCTGCCCAGCCCGGAGGTTGAGCAACATTTTGTCGAGTTCGTTGGCCAGGCGTTTCAAGTCGTTGCCCACGAATTCGGCCAGCATCATGAGGACGTTTTTGCTCACCTTCACGCCCCGCCCGTGGCAGTATTCGGCAATCCAGTCGGGCAGTTTGTTGTCGTACAATTTGCGCGACGCCACGACCACGCCCGTTTTTTCGAAGGCTTTCACCCAACTTCTCCGCTCATCGACCGGCTCTTTAAAGCATAATGCGAGGACTGTCGAAGGCAGTGGGTGATTGATGTATTCCTCCAGAAATCGCACGCTGTCTTTGGCTTCCAGCCCGGCAATTCCCTGGGCTTCCTTCACCAGCACCAACTGCCGTTCGGCCAGCATCGGGAAGCGTTTGGCGTAACCCAGCAGCGAAGGCACGTTGAGGTCTTTCCCGAACAACACGAATTGGTTAAACGCCCGCTCCGCTGGGGGAAGCACGGTTTCTTCGAGCAACTCGGTGAGCTGATCGAGGTAGTACGGCTCGTCGCCGTGGAACAGGTACAGCGGCGCAAGCTGCCGAGTCTTGAGGGCTTTCAGGGCCGCATCTGGCGAAAGGGGCATCGGGTTGGGGGTGGGGAATGTTCGGCGCACCGGTTCACCAATACGCCCTGCAAAATTCAAAAATCAGGGGGAAGAATTCCCGAAAATCCGCCTCGAAACCGGCGTAGTCCGCCCGAATCACTTCCCCAGCCGTCTCGATCCCCGTCGCCACGGGGAAGCGGCGGGCCATGCCAGCCAACGCTCGTTCCAGGCCGTCAAGCCGGGCGTAGCCAACCAGCCAGTTTTGCTGGCTCATGGCAGAAACCAAAGGATGCAGGACGGGATCGACGCGAAACAGATTGGTTTTCAGCAAATAGAAATAGTTGGTCGAAAATTCATTCAATGATACGGTCTCGAATTCATCCCAGGCTTTTGCCAAAAAATGATCGTAGGCCAGGTCAACAATTACCCCCGACCGCAGGCCGTAGCGGGCAGACAACCGGGCCTTGCTCCGCCGGACTGTAGAGTGTTGATCCGTGAATGAATCAATGGCCCGGTGCAGCCGGATGCCTTCCCTCAACCGCTCGGTGACGTGCGGTCCCCGGTAATTTTCAACGCGCCCTTTCACAAAATCACCCAGAAAATTTCCCAGGCGCAGTTCGTCGTCGGGACCAGAAAGCAGGGCGTGGGCGAGATAATTCATAGAATCCGGGAAAACGAAGCGGCAAAAATGCCGTAGGTTTGTCGGTCACAAACTAAAGACCCATGCAAATCGCTCCCAACTCGGTGGTTACGCTGACGTACCGGCTTTCCATCCCCGACGAAGACAACCAGCCCGAAACCATCGAAGTGGTTGAATCCGACGACCCGATGGTGTTCATCCACGGCTTGAGCGGTCTGCCCGAATCGTTTGAAGAAAACCTGGTGGGGCTGCAAGCGGGCGACGCGTTTGAATTCACGCTCACGCCCGAAGAAGGCTACGGCACCCGCGACCCCGAAGCCATCGTCGAATTGCCCCTCGACGTGTTTAAAGTCGAAGGCCAGGTGCCCGACGGACTGCTCGACGTCGGCAATTTCCTGCCCATGACCAACGAAGACGGCCACCGCCTGCAAGGCCGGGTGCTCGAGGTGAAGGACGACCTCGTGCTGATGGATTTCAACCCGCCCCTGGCCGATAAAACGATGCATTTTTCGGGCCGCATTGAAAGCGTCCGTCCCGCGACGCCCTCCGAACTCGACCACGGACACGTCCACGGCCCCGGCGGGGTGCACCACCACTAAGCCAGTTCAGCGGTTTCGATGAGCGAAGTGGCCGATCGGTACTGCTCAACCTCCACGCCGAAGCGCCTCAGGAACTCCACGCCTTCGTCCAGCGGGATGCCCTTGTAGGCGGCGTACGAATGCAGGAAAATCACTTTCCCGATTTTCATACTGAAAATAATCCGGGCGCAGGCGATGCAGGGCGAAAGCGTGACGTACAGCGTGGACCCCTCGATGCCCGACCCGTTTTTGACGGCGTACAAAATGGCATTTTCCTCGGCGTGCAGGGCCAGCGAACAACTACCTTTGGAATCGCGGGGGCAACCGACGCCGGGAAATTCCTCGTCGCAGTTGTGTGTGCCGGCGGGCGGACCGTTGTAGCCGATGGAAATGATGCGGGTGTCCTTCGTCAGCACCGCCCCGACCTGGGCCTTGATGCAGTGCGAACGCTTGGCCAGGTTGACGGCCAGTTCCATGAAAATGTCGTCAAAATTCGGGCGGGCTTTGGGCATGGTTCGGAAGGTGGTGGGAAAACATTCAACCGGTAGCGGCGTTCTACCCACGTCGAAAGTAGGTATTTTCCGAAAAATGTTCGTCAAATTTCTTCTCGTTGCCGCCTGGCTGGGCGCAAGCCTGCTCGCCGAGGCTCAGGATGTTTCCCCCATCGCCGATTCCACCCACACCCCGCTGGTGGAACAACGTACTGCCCCGGTTCGGGTCGACAGCCTGGCCTCAACAGCGGCATTCCGGCCCGATTCGACCCGGCCGCAGGCCGCCCCCGACACGGTCCGGCCCGAACTCCGGCCCAGCCCGGTGGCGCTGGCGGTGTACAAAGACGAAAGCACTTACATCAAACTGGTGTACGGCCAGCCGTTTAAAAAAGGTCGGGTCATTTTCGGCAACATCGCCAAGTGGGGGCAGGTGTGGCGAACGGGGGCCAACGAAGCCACCGAAATCACCTTCACCCGCGACATGAAGTTCGACGGGAAAGTCTGCCGGGCGGGCACTTACACGCTGTTCACGATTCCCAACCTCGACAAGTGGACCATCATCCTCAACGCGGACCTCGGGCAGTGGGGAGCATACAGCTACAAACCCGAACGCGACGTGCTGCGCTTCGACGTTCCAGCTCAGAAAAGTGACCAGATTTTTGAGGCCCTGACCTTCAAATTCAACGAAACCGACGCCGGAGCCGACCTCGTGCTGCACTGGGACGACGTGATGGTCAGCATTCCGCTGGCGTTTGCCCGGTAGAACAAGTTTCCCGCAGATGATGGCGCAGATTTTCGCAGATAAGTAGAGTTTTTATCTGCGAAAATCTGCGCCATCCGCAGGAAACTTGAATTATTCGGCCACCAACAATTTCGGTTTGGTCTTCAACCAATCCGGTTTGGTCGTTGAAACCTGCGCCCGGAGTTCGTTCAGAATCGAGTAAAGTCCGAAGTAGGTGCGGTTGACGTACAGCCCGTGCTGCGAACCACGCGCAACTTTCGAGTTTTTCAGTTCCTCAACCTTTGAAACCTCGTCAGCCAGAGCGTACACTTCGTCGAAATAAGTGTCGTCGCTGAAGTCGAAGTAGTCCACCGAGAACGGCTTAGCCAACAACCGAATCATGCGCACGAAAAGTTGGCTGAAAAATGCCTTGTCGCGGTCGGTGTCTTCCGGCACGATGAATTCGAGGTTGTAAAAAATTTCTTCCACCCGCGCGGCGTCGTCCAGCGTATCGAAATTGAGCAGGGCGAAGTAATTTTCGTAGTACCCGTCGGGAATCATCTTCACGCACCCGAAATCAATCACGCCCAACGTGCCGTCGGGCCGGAGCAGGAAATTGCCGGGGTGCGGGTCGGCGTGAACCTGCCGGAGCGTATGAATCTGGAAATCGTAAAAATCCCACATCGCCTGACCAATCCGGTTACGGACGTCCTGCGACGGGTTCGGCGCCAGAAAATCCCGCAGGTGCTGGCCGTCGAGCCAATCCATCGTCAGGATGCGCCGGGCCGTGAGTTCGGGGTAGTACTTCGGGAACACCAGGTTCGGGATGTGCGCGCAGGCCGCCGCGATTTCCTGCCCGCGCTTCAATTCCAGCAAGTAATCGGTTTCTTCCAGCAGCCGCAGTTCGACCTCACCCATGTACCGATCGAGGTCTTTTTCGTTCAGCCCGAACAAGGCGATGGCCATGGGCCGCACCATCCGCAGGTCGGAACTGATGCTGTCGGCTACGCCGGGGTACTGCACCTTCACGGCGAGTTTGCGTCCGTACTTCGTAGCGGCGTGGACCTGCCCGATGGACGCGGCATTTTCGGCTTCCATGCCGAACGAATCGTACAGTTCCTGGGGTGATTTCCCCAAAAATTGCCGGAACGTGCGCACCACGAGCGGAGCCGAGAGCGGCGGGGCCGAGTACTGCGAAAGCTGAAAGCGATCCACGTAGGCTCGCGGGAGCAGGTTGCGGTCCATGCTCATCATCTGGGCCACCTTCAGGGCCGAGCCTTTCAATTCGCTGAGCACCTCGTAAATGTCCTCGGCATTGTCGTTGTGCAGTTCGTCGCGGCTGATGGTGGGGTCCACCAGTTTCTTGACGTTGTGCTTGAGGTAGTTCCCCCCGATTTTCACCCCCGTTTTCACGAACTGCGTGGCGCGGGCGACTTTCGAGGTGGGAATGGATTGCTGTGATTTCATAAAAAAGCTCAGGCGGCAGCGCAGGATTGGGCGGTTAAGCTCCAGTCCATCAGCGGTTTTGGTAAACAAACTTGGCCAGGTCGAGCACCGAATCAAGGGCCGACGAGCCGATGAGGTCGAAGGAGGTGTTGACGGTTTTTTCGATGGCCGTATCGGTACGTTCGAACCCTTTGCTCGTGTCGCGGAGCCAGAAATCGAGCAGAAACAGGGCCTGGGTGAAAAACGCGTCGGGGTAGCGGTCGGTCACGAAGGGGCGCTGTTTTACTTCCCGGCTTTCGCGGCCTTCGAGCAGCAAATCGGTGATGAAATTGGTGAACGCCCGCCGGAACGCCTCGGACGAGGGCACCGGGCGGCGAAACGCGCCCCGGCGCATCCTCCCGGCGCTCAGCAGCGCGTAGCTCCGGTTGGCCTTCAACACCTCGATCCAGGTGTAGTAAAACGCCAGCAATTTTTCGCGCACTGAGTACTGGGCGTACACCGGCTCGGCCTCGGCCTGCCGCCGGGCCTGCTCGAAAAATTGAAGCCAGACGTCGCCTTCGAGTTGCTCGAACGAATTGTAAAATTCGTAGAACTCCGGCTCGGTCATTTTCAGCTTTTTGGCAAATACAAACACCGACGGCGGCCGGTGGCCGTTGGTGAGCAGGTACTCGATGTAAGCTTTTCGGATGAATTCCGCTTTGTCCATGGGAAGGAGATTGGCTACGGGTCTAACGCGGAGGCGAAGGCCGTTGTTTCCGAAATGGAACAAAATTCAGAAGCCCACGATCCAGGCCCCCCGATCAGCCGTGGCGTACACCGGCTGGCCCCTCTCCCGCCACCGGGCCGCCTGCCGGGGCGTCACCGAGCCGTCAAGCACGACGGCGGAATTTTCTGGAATCGAAAATACCCAACGGCCTGCCTGGCCTCTGACGAGTGCCACGAGCGGACTCCGTTGGGAATAAAATTGCCGGAGCGGTTGTGCGATGACGACCAGGGGCTGCCGTGGAAAGCCAGCGATGAACACCCCGCCTTCCGCCGCTTCAATGCGAACCTCGCCCCCGCGTTGTAGGCTGTCGAACCGTGTTAGCTTCATGTACCGGATGCCCCGTTCGGCCCAAAACCCGGCACAGGCGTAATCGAGCAGACGCGGGCGCTGCACAATTTCTGAATCGGCCAGCACGGTGAGGGTGTTGCCGTCCACCCAACTCAGCGCCGTGTGCTTCGGAATCTGGTGAATGATCAGGCCGTTTTGCCGGTGCTGAATTTCTTTTCGAACCACCGCATAGCCGCTCAGCGTCACCGCCAGCGCCGCCGCCACCCAGGCGTAGGATTTTTTTCGGGTGTAAAAAAGCGCCAGCAGGCTCCCCATCAACCCGTACACGCCGAGGGTTTCGGCGGCGGTCAGGTGGAGGTTGGACCAGATGGCGTGGGGTAGGCGCTCTGTCTGCACGGCTACTTCGTTGAGCAGCCAGAACGCGGCGCGGGTAAGTTCGGCCAGAAAGTCGCTCACGAACGGCATCCATTCAAACATCAAAAACCCCAGCCCCAGCGGCACGACCAGCGCCGCCAGGCCGATGACGGCCGGGTTGACGAGTAGAAAATAAACCGGAAACTGGTGGAAGTAGTACACCGCCAGCGGAAAGGTGACCACCTGCGCCGCCAGCGCGGTGGCCGTGACCTTCCAGAGCCAGCGCCCCGGTTTGTTTTCAACAAGCCACCAGCGTTCGATGCGGGGCTGAAGGTACATCAGGCCCCCGACGGCCAGGTACGACAACTGAAAGCCCGCCGAGGCGAGCAAAAACGGGTCGAAAAGCAGCAACCCGAAGGCCGACGCGAAGAGCACGTTATACCCCGACGGGGGTCGTTGCATCGCTTCGGCTAAGGTGAACAGTGAAAACATCGCCGCCGACCGCAGCACGGCGGGCGACAGGCCGGTGAGGAGCGCGTACCCCCAGAGGATGAGGAGTTTCAGCACGACGACCGTCCAAAGCCCGCTCCTCCCCCGTTTTTTCAAGAAATTGAGCAGAAAACCCAGCGTCAAAAACAAAATTCCCACGTGCAGCCCCGACACCGACAGCACGTGAATGGCCCCCGATGCCGAGTAAGCCCGCATGAGGTCGGCGTCGAGGTCGTCGCGGACGCCGAGAAGCACGGCTTTGGCCACGCCGTACTCGCGGCGGTCGCCGAGGCGGGCCACCAACACGCTGTCGGCGTGGCGGTTGGCCCGGCAGGCCCAATCAATGATTCGCCAGGGCGGGTCATTTTTGATGGTTCGGAAGCGGTGGAATTTGACAAAATCCCGGTGAAACACCTGCTGAAACCGCAGGTAGCGCCGGTAGTCGAACTCGCCGGGATTGAGCGGACCTTTCGCAGGCTGCGGCGCGCCCTGCACGAGGAGCACGTCACCGTAGCGGGGACGCGGAATGGGTTTTTCCAGGGAAAGCAGCACCCGACCCGTCACCGACTGCCAGGTTCCGGCCCGATGAATTCGCCGCACTTCGGCGAACACCCGGAAATACGTCGGGCGGGATTCGGGTTGCGAAACCAGCACGGCTTCGTAGGCATCAATGCCCGGAAACTGCTGAAAGTGGGTAGCATCATCTCGCTCTGACCGGGCATCGGCCAGCAGCCAACCGCCGAGAAACACGAATGATAGGGCCGGAACGCCCCGAAACAAGTCGGCCCGGACTCGCCCGGTCCGGACGGGTTTCAGCAGGAAAAAAATTGAAATCGCTCCGGTCGCTGCCCACAGGCCCCAAAGCATCCGGTGCGCAGTTTCGGCCAAGATGAACGCAGTGATTCCCGCCGCAAGCGCCACGGCGTAGCGCACGAAGGGAAACCGCGTCCAGCTTTTCACGGGGGCAGGAGCATTTTGTAGTGGGCGATGTCACATTCGTAGAACAACTCGCCGACGGCCTCAAACCCAAATTTAGCGTACAGCGGCACCGCCGTCACCTGCGCGTGGAGGTAGCGGGTTTTGCCCGCCGCTTCGGGTTGGGCGGCCAGGTCGGCAAGCACGGCTCGCACGAGGGCCGAGCCAACGCCCTGGCTGCGGAAATCGGGTAGCACAGCGAAGCGTTCGAGTTTCACGCCCCCTTCGGTGAAGCGCCAGCGGGCCGTGCCGCAGGGGATTGCGCCCGAATGGGCCAGAAAATGGCGGCTTGTTTTCTCAAATTCGTCGTATTCTTCTTCCTCCGGCACCCGTTGTTCTTCGACAAAAACGGTTTTCCGAATCGCAAAAACCGTTTGCAACTCTTCGGGTGTCGTGGCGCGTGTTACTTCAACCATCGGATTTAATTGGCAATGACAATGCGCTGGGTGGCTTTTTCACTACCCGCCTGCACCTGGAGCAGATACAGCCCCGCCCCGAGGCCCTGGCGGTTTACCGAAAACTGGTTGCCGGGCTGGTCGGCGTACACCTGGGTGCGGAGCAGCCGTCCCTGCCAATCGAACAGCCGCAGCGTCACTTCCCGCTGTCCCTGGAACTGGGCCTGAAGCTCAATCCGGTCGGCGTTGGTCGGGTTCCCCAGCACCGTCAGCGTCAGGGTCTCGGTTTCGGGCAGGCTGACCACCGAATTGACCAGCCGCCGCCTCCTCGGGCTGGCTTCCAGCGCGGCCCGGACGCGGCGTTTCTGATCGTTGGTGAACGTGTTCATGCACAAATCCGGGGAGTAGTCGAGGTAGTTTTCGATCATGTTCCGGGTGCGCACGCCGTTGCACGTTGAAAACAGTTCGGTGCAGTTGCGCGAGCGGTTGGCCCGTTCGGCGGGGGGCGTGTCGGCGCAGTAGTCGTCGCCGCACACGGCATCGCCCCAGGTGTGGATCAGCCCCAGCCAGTGGCCGATTTCGTGGGTGGCCGTGCGACCTTCCTTGTAAATGCCGCTGTTGGCCGTCCCCGTGTTGCTGCCGAAGGCCCGGTGGTCGATGATCAGCCCGTCGGTGGCGGCCAGTTCAGCCTCACTCATGTCCAGCCCCGGAATGCCTTCGGCCGAAGGATACTGGGCAATGCCGAGGTACCCCCCCGCCCCCAGCGTGACGACCCAGATGTTAAGGTAGCGGTCGGTGGGCCAGGAAATAAGGTTGGCCAGGGTAGCGGCGTCGCTGAACACGTCGAAATCGGCCTTCGCCGAGTACGTCCGGGTGATGCCGCTGGTTGGGTTGCCGTTGGGGTCGCGGTTAGCGAGCGCGAACTCGATTTCCATGTCGGCCCCGACGGGGTTGTTGTTGAATCCGTTCGTGCCGGGCACGCGTCGGTAATCCTCGTTCAGCACCCGAATTTGAGAAAATACCTGGGCATCGGAGATGTTGCCGTTGCCTGCCCCGCCGATGGTTCCGGCGGCGTTGTTGTGGACGACGTGAACCACAACCGGGATCCGTATCAGCAGGTCGGCGGTGCGCAGGTGCGAGAGCGGTTCGGCGGCGGATTGAAGCTTTTCCTGAATCAACCGCTCCAATTGCTGCCGCCCCAACTGCCAGCCAGGCACGCGCCGCGCCAGCACCGAATCGCGCTGGGGCGTCGCGCAGCGCTCCTGAGCGAAGGCCGGAGCGACCGCGGTTATGCCAAGCATTATTCCCGCAACTCCCAAAGCGAACTTAACGCGCATGGCTGGGTTCGGCGTTTTTCTCGGCGCGTTCATAGGCGTTGATGATCTCGCGCACGAGCCGGTGGCGCACCACGTCGCGGCCGTCGAGGGTCACGAAGGCGATGCCGTTCACGCCGTGCAGGATTTCGAGGGCGTCGCCGAGGCCGGAGCGTTGGTTTTTCGGCAAATCAATCTGGGTTTTGTCGCCGGTGATGATGGTTTTGGAATTGGGCCCCATCCGGGTCAGAAACATTTTGATCTGCATCGAAGTAGTGTTCTGAGCCTCGTCGAGCAGGATGAACGCGTGGTTGAGCGTCCGCCCGCGCATGTACGCCAGAGGCGCGATCTCGATGGTCCGGTTTTCGATGTACAACTTCAGCTTCTCGGCCGGTATCATGTCGTCGAGGGCGTCGTAAATCGGCCGGAGGTACGGGTCGATTTTCTCCTTTAAATCGCCGGGCAGAAAACCGAGGTTTTCGCCCGCTTCAACGGCGGGGCGGGTAATGATGATTTTCCGTACCTCCTTGTTTTTCAACGCTTTCACCGCAATCGCCACCGCCGTGTAGGTTTTGCCCGTACCGGCCGGGCCGACGGCGAAGACGATGTCGTTTTTCTCCGAAGCCTCGACCATCGCCCGCTGGTTGGCAGTTTTGATTTTGATGACCGTGCCCTTCGTGCCGTACAAAAACACGTCGTCCTCGTCGGCGGACAGGGTTTCGGTGGGGCCGTCGCCGTCGGCGGGGCGATTGAGCGCGGTCTTCACCTGATCGGGCGTGATTTTGCCGTACTTCTGGTAGTGCTGGAGGAGCGAATCGAGGAGGTCGGTGATCCGCGTGATTTCCCCACTGGTGCCGCGAATGGTGATTTCGTTGCCCCGCGAGATGATTTTGCTCATGGGAAAGGCCGCGGCCAGTTCCCGGATGTTGGAGTTTTCGACGCCGAGGAAATCCACCAGCGACACGTCGTCGAGCGTAATGACTTTTTCGATCAACCTGATTTTGGGGTTTAGCTGTGAACGATTGCCGTAGCCAAAGTAAACAAGTTTTCGGCGCGGCGAACGATTTTTTGCAAAAAAATAACGCCTGCGAAAGTTCCGTCCAGGCGTTGAATGGGCACGATTTCTGTCGGCTTCTCGCCGTCAAAGACTTACGTTTTCGGTGGAAAACTTGTGGATAAAAACAGCCGGGTTTCTGCTTCCCAAACGACGGAGTTTTTCCTATACTTGTAGCAATGGAATCGAACCGGCCCAATCTCCCCAACCTTCGCAAACGACCCGTGCTGCCCGGTGGCCGCGCCGGCGGCGGCAACCTTTGGCTCGACACGGGCCTGGGGAAGGTTCCCCCGCAATCCATCGAAATGGAGGAGGCCGTACTTGGCGCGCTCATGCTCGAACGCGACGCCCTGAGCGCCGTCATCGACATGCTCCACCCGGAAAGTTTTTACCGGGAAGCCCACCAGCGCATTTTCGCGGCCATTCGCACGCTGTTCGACCAGTCGGAGCCGATTGATTTGCTCACGGTGCAGACCGAACTTCGTCGCACGGGCGAACTCGAAACCGTCGGCGGGGCGATTTACCTCGCCAGCCTGACCGAAAAAGTCAATTCGGCGGCCAACATCGAGGCCCACGCCCGCGTGGTGACCGAAAATGCCATCAAGCGCGAAATCATCTCCATCGCTACCGAGTGCCAGCAGCGGGCCTTCGAGGATTCCACCGACGTGTTCCACCTCCTCGACCAGCTCGAACAGGGGCTTTTCGCCATTTCCGAGAAAAACATCCGCAAAAAAACCGCCGACATGGGCAGCATCATGCGGATGGCCCTCGAAGAACTTGAAGCCAAAAAACACCTCAAAGACGGCCTGACGGGCGTGCCCGCCGGGTTTAGCGCCCTCGACCGGCTGACGTCGGGCTGGCAGAAGTCGGAACTTATTATTATCGCGGCGAGGCCGGGCATGGGCAAGTGCCTGGGCAAAGGCACGAAGGTGGTCATGTTTGACGGTACGCTCCGCAAGGTCGAAGACGTGCGCCCCGGCGAACTGCTGATGGGCGACGACTCAACGCCCCGGCGGGTGCTTTCGATTGCCCGCGGCCGGGAAGCAATGTATTGGGTGCGGCAGAACAAGGGCCAGGATTACCGGGTCAACGAAAGCCACATCCTTTCGCTCAAACGCAGTCGCAGCGAGGGGAACCACCCCTACGGCGAGGTGCTCAACATCACGGTGCGGGAATTATTGCGGAAATCCGAAAAATTCCGCTCGAATCTCAAGGGCTACAAAGTCGCCGTCGAATTTCCCAAAAGGGAAACGAGCATGGACCCATACTTTTTGGGTCTCTGGCTCGGCGATGGACATGGGCTGAGTTCACGCATCACGACCAGCGACCCAGAAGTGGTCGAATACCTCGGCGGCTACGCGCAGGCCCTGGGCCGGAAGCTGGTCACGTATCAGCAGGAAGGAAAATGCCCCAACTACGCCATCACGCGGGGGCAGCGCGGGCATTCCAATGAACCTTCCCTGCAAGGTGAACTCCGCACTCTTAATCTTCTGTCGTACAAGCACATTCCGCACGATTACCTCTGCAACTCGACCGAAAATCGGCTGCGGTTGCTGGCTGGTTTGATTGATTCCGACGGGCATTACCTCGTGCAGTCGAACGGCTACGAAATCACCCAGAAAAGCCGCCAACTGGCCGAGCAAATCAAGTTCCTGGCCGATTCCTTAGGCTTCCGCACCTCGCTGACGGCGAAAACCGCTTCGCTGACCACCCGGGCCTACCAGTGCGAGGTGTACCGGGTGCGGATGTACGGCGACGTGAACCGGATCCCGGTGCGCGTGGAGCGGAAAAAAGCCACTCCCTGGGCCAGTCCGGTGGATTGGCGCATGACGGTCATCCACCTCGAACACGACGGCGAGGACGATTACTACGGCTTTGAAATCGACGGCAACCGGCTGTTTTTGCTGGAGGACATGACCGTGACCCACAACACGGCGTTCATCCTCTCCTCCTGCCGCAACGCCGCCGTTGAATTCGGCCACGGCGTGGCGATTTTTTCGCTCGAAATGTCGTCCGTGCAACTCGTCAACCGCCTCATTTCGGCGGAGGCTGAGTTGGAAAGCGAGAAAATCAAGAAAGGCAACCTGAGCAGCCACGAGTGGGCGCAGTTGCACCACCGCATCAACCGGCTCACCAACGCGCCGATTTTCATCGACGACACGCCCGCGCTGTCGATTCTCGAACTGCGGGCCAAATGCCGCCGCCTGAAGCAGCAGCACGACATCCAACTCGTGGTCATCGACTACCTGCAACTAATGACCGGCGACTCGTCGAAAGGCGGGGGCAACCGGGAGCAGGAAATCGCCTCAATTTCGCGGGCGCTCAAAAACTTGGCGAAGGAACTCAATGTGCCCGTCATTGCGCTCTCGCAGTTGAGCCGGGCCGTCGAAACGCGGGGCGGTGAGAAAAAACCCCAGCTTTCCGACCTTCGTGAATCGGGCTCCATCGAGCAGGACGCCGACATGGTAATGTTCCTCTACCGCCCTGAATACTATGGCATTACCCAGGACGAATCGGGCAACCCCGTGCAGGGCATCGGCGAAGTGATTATCGCCAAAAACCGGAGCGGTTCGCTCGACACGGTGCAACTGCGGTTCATTGGCAAGTTCACCAAATTCGCCGACCTCGGCGTCGATTCCTTCGGCGGGGGCGAAAATTACGGCTCCTTCGGGGGCATTTCGGGGGCCAGCAGTTTCGAGAATCCCGGCACTCCGGAGGGTGGACCGGGTTCCATCACGCTCGGCAGCAAGGTCAACCAGCAATCGAAACCGCCGTCCGGGTCGCCGTTCGGCTCCTCGTTCGGGGGCGGCGACGTGCCGTTCTGAAGCCATAAATCCGCCGGAAAAAGGGTTCCGGAAAGCGGTCTGAGCGAGTGCCTGGCCGCTTTTTTTATGCCCGCAATTCGAGAACGGCCACGTTTTCGACGTGGTGCGTGTGCGGAAACATGTCCACCGGCTGCACAGCGGTCACGGCGTAGGCCGCGTCGAGCAGGGCCAGGTCGCGGGCCTGGGTGGCTGGGTTGCAGCTCACGTACACGATGCGCCGGGGCGCGGCGGCGAACAACGCCTGCACCACCTCTGGGTCCATTCCAGCGCGGGGCGGGTCGGTGATGACCACGTCGGGCCGTCCGTGTTGGTCGAAAAATTCCGCCGTCAGCAGTTTTTTCATGTCCCCGGCGAAAAACTCCGTGTTGGTCAGGCCGTTTACCGCAGAATTGACGCGGGCGTCGGTCACGGCGGCTTCCACGTACTCCAGGCCAATAACCCGCCGGGTCTGCCGGGCCACGAAGTTGGCGATGGTGCCGGTGCCGGTGTAGAGGTCGTACACGAGTTCGTCGCCGGTAAGTGCGGCAAATTCCCGCGCCACCCGGTAGAGGTTGTATGCCTGGGCCGAATTGGTCTGGTAAAACGATTTCGGGCCGATGCGGAACCGCAGGCCCTCCATCTCCTCCTCGATGAACGGCGTTCCGGACCAGCACCGCACCTCCAGGTCGTGGAAGGTGTCGTTGCCTTTCTGATTGAGCACGCTATTTAAGGAGGTGATTTCGGGAAAGCGGGTTTTCAGAAAATCCATCACGCCCGCAATGGCCACCTCGTCGGGTTGGGCCACCTGCACTACCACCATCACCTGCCCCGTGCTGGCCGTGCGGATGGTGAGCGAACGGAGAAAACCTTGGTGGTTCACCGTATCGTAAAAATCAAGGCGATGGGCCTCGGCGTACCCGCGCAGGGCGTTCCGAATGGCATTCGACGGGTCGGGCTGAAGCCAGCATTTGCGGACGTCAAGAATCCGGTCGAAGCGCCGGGGCACGTGAAAGCCCGCCGCGTTGCGGCTCAATTCGCCGCCGTCGCGCATTTCTTCGTCGGTCAGCCAGCGGTTGGCCGAAAACGAAAACTCCAGCTTGTTGCGGTAAAAGTACAGTCCGGGCGCGCCCAGGATGGGCCGGATGGGCGGCAGGGCCACTTTCGCAATCCGTTCGAGGGCGTCGCGCACCTGCCGGGCTTTGAAATCGAGTTGAGCCGCGTAGTCAACGTGCTGCCACTTGCAGCCCCCGCACACGCCGAAGTGCTCACAGGGCGGTTGCACCCGGACCGCTGACGGCTCGTGGAGCGCGACGATTTTTCCTTCCCCAAAATTCTTCTTCCGGCGCAACACCCGTACGTCGGCGAGGTCGCCCGGTGCGGCGACGCCTTCCACGAAAATCACTTCGCCGTTGACCCGGCTGAGGCACTTTCCTTCGGCGGCAAAATCATCAATTCGAATTTTTTCGAGGGTAAACGGCGGTTTTTGGGGGCGTTGCATCGTCATGGACGACAAAATTAGGTAATTTCCAACCGCCTTTTTCTCTACCTGTTTCATGAAACACATCTACGCCCTGTTGCTGAGTCTGCTGTTGGTTGGTCCGGCGTACGCCACGCACATCGTGGGGGGTGAAATCAGCCTGCAACTCACCCGGGAGAACCCCAATTACCCCTATCGACTTACATTGAATTTGTACTTTGACGCCAAGAACGGGTCCAGCAATGCCTTCGATGCATCGGTTCGGATCAATTTTTTCCGAAAGCGAGACCTTAGCAACGTTGGAAGTGCAACATTACCATTTATTGACTCCACTGTCATCGAGTACAAGTATCCCGAATGCTCCAAAACTACGGGTTTGCTGACCAAGCATCTGATATACAGTGAATTGGTCAACTTTCCTGTCGGTCAATTCAACGACTCCGAAGGTTACATTGTCACCTGGGAGCGCTGCTGCCGCAATCATGCCATCACCAACATTGTGAATGCCCGGTCCGCCGCGATGGCATTTTACATGGAAATGCCGCCGTTGTCGGTCAACAATACCCCTTTTCTCAACAGCTCGCCAGAATTCAAGCGGCCTCAGGGCGATTTCATTTGCGCCGGTACCGCGTTTCAATTTGACTTTTCGGCCCGCGATGCCGACGGGGACAGCTTAGCGTACCGCCTCATGCAGCCTCTCAACGGCTTTGCGAATGCCACCAATCCGTTCGAGTTCGGTTCCCCGAGCCGTCTGTATCCCAACTTCTACCCGGAAATCATTTGGCAAACCGGTTTTAGCACGAACAACGCCATCCCCGGAAACCCGCCGTTGCAGATCAACCCGCGCACGGGGCTGTTGTCGGTAACTGCATCACAATTAGGCCTCTACGTCTTTTCGGTGGAAGTCGCCGAGTACCGGCAAGGTCGGAAAATCGGCCTCGTTCGCCGAGATTTTCAATTGCAGGTCATTGATTGCCTTCCCAACGAAGCCCCGGTCGTGCGGCTGCGCGAGGCCGGAAAAACTGCTTACTACCGCGAAAACGACCTGATTCGCATCCCGCGCGGCCAGAGCAAATGCATGACGTTTCTCATCACCGACCTGAACGCCGGTCAACGCGAAGACGTCACCGTACGGGCCATTCGGGGGACGATTAACTTTACGCTCTCGCCCGACAAATTCATTCTCAACGGCCCCAATGACACCATCCGAGCGGAACTTTGTCTCGATAAATGCTCCGTGAGTTTGAACGGAGAGCCGCTGATTTTTGAAGTCATCGCGTCGGACAACGGCTGCCCCAACGCCAAAAGCGACACGCTGCGCGTGGCTTTGCTGGTCGAGCCGGACCCGAACCTCAAACCCGTCGTCAGCACCACGCTCGTCGGCAACGTAGGAACGGGGCAAACGGACAAACCCTTCACGTTCAACGTCAATGGTCTCGATACCGACAACGACAGCCTTCGCCTGAGTGCCGTTGGTCAAGGTTTCACGTTGGCCAGCGCAGGCATGGAATTTCCGGCCATCAGTGGCCGCGGAAACGTGACGCAGGCCTTCAAGTGGACGCCCAAATGCACCACGCCCGGCCCGTACACGGTGAATTTCCTCCTGACCGACCTCCGCTGCAACCACGGCTTGGCCGATACCCTGCGGGTGAAGCTCGACGCCCCCGTGCCGAACAACCTCAAGCCCGCCGTCAGCACGACGCTGGCGGCTACGTCGGTGGAATTGACGATGGATTTAGCCAATCCGCAGAACATCCAGTTCGACGTTCTGGCCAACGACTTTGATAGCAGTCCGCTGACGCTGACCGGGGTCGGGCGTGGCTTTGACTTGCGGGCGTTGGGGATGCAATTCACCAACCAATCGGGCAAACCCACCCTGCGCGGCCCGTTTAGCTGGACGCCCAACTGCCGGATGCTGGGCGGGGAACCGTCGAAAACCTTTGTCGTGGATTTCATTGCCGACGACGTGGCCTGCAAAAACCGTTACGACACCCTCAGCGTCCGCCTCACGCTTGTCGACCGGCCCACGAACTACGAAGTCACGCCCACCAACGTGTTCACCCCGAACGGCGATGGGAAAAACGATTTTTTTACGCTCGAATCGTTTCCCGGCGACAATTGCAGCGAACGGTTTGAGCGCATCGTGGTGTACAACCGCTGGGGCAAGGCGGTTTTTGAAGAGAACACCCGTGACTTCCGCTGGAACGGCTCTGACCTGCCCTCAGGCGAGTATTTCTACCTCATCGAATTCACCAAGCGGAAGTTTAAAGGTCCGCTGACCCTTCTCCGCTAAGTTCACGTTTGCGATCAAGCTGCCCGTGCCAAACCTGGGTCACGGGCGGCTGCGCTATTTTTGCCCAATTAATCTCGAAACACATGCGCGGAAACGTGGTACTCATCACCGGCGGCTCGTCGGGCATCGGAAGGGCATTGGCATTTTCTTTCGGGAAAGCAGGGGGGAAAATCGTCATCACGGGTCGGCAGGAAGCGCCACTTCGGGAAGTGAGCCACGAACTGACCGCAGCGGGCATTGAAAACCTCGCCCTCGTGGCCGACGTGAGCGAACGGGCGGACAACGAACGGATGGTGCGGGAAACCATCGCCCGCTTTGGTCGCCTCGACGTGCTCATTAATAACGCGGGCATCAGCATGAGGGCGATGTTTGCCGACGCCGACCCCGATGTGCTGCGCAAAGTGATGGACATCAACTTTTTCGGCACCGTGTACGCCACCCACTACGCCCTGCCGCACCTCTTGAAAACCAGGGGAAGCATCGTCGGCATTTCGTCCATTGCCGGCTACCGGGGATTGCCGGTACGAAGCGGCTATTCGGCCTCAAAATTTGCCATGAACGGGTTTCTGGAAGCGCTCCGCACCGAACTCCTCCACGAGGGCGTCCACGTGCTGACGGCCTGCCCCGGTTTCACCACCTCCAACATCCGCTTCACGGCCCTGGGGGCTTCGGGCGAAGTGAAGGGCGAAACCATGCGCGACGAAACGAACATGATGAGCGCCGAAGAAGTGGCCGACCGCATCCTGGCCGCCACGAAGGCCCGGAAGCGGTCGCTGATTCTGACCGCGCAGGGCAAACTCACCGTGTTTTTGAACAAATGGCTGCCCGGCCTGATGGACAAACTGGTGTTCAACACGTTGGCGAAAGAAAAAGACTCGCCGCTCCGCCGCTAATCAACCAGCCACACGTCGCTCTGGCGGACGTAGGTGAATTGGTTGTTCCAAACAACCCGCAGCCACACGTCGTCGTTGCCGAGCACGTTGAGCCGGTTGCCTTTCCCTACCGCATCGGCCACGGGGGCTGCCGCGGAGGGGTCCACGCGCAACATGGCCTTCGGCGACCGCACGATGGCGACGGCGTAGTTTTCGGGCAAATTCACCAGGATACCCACGCCAAGCAGGTACAGCAAAAACAGCACGAGGTGACGGGGCAGGATGTACTGGTGCTTGAATTTTTTAATCAGCAGCACCCCGAACACGTAGGCGGCCAGCGCCAGCATCACGCCGACGAGGTAATGCCCATATTGTTTGTAAAGCAGCACGAGTAGGTTGAAATCGTTCAGTTCGTAACCAATCCAGTCGTGTTCGTCGGCCAGTTCGCTCATTTTACGGAGCACGTCCGCCGAGGGCCGGACTTCGTAGTAGCGGTTGAGGTAGTGGAGCGCTTCGGCGTCGCGGTGCTCCAGTTCGTGAAGTTGGGCCAGTTTGAGAAACACCGTTGGGTGGGATTGATCCCGCTGGCGGACGAGTTGCTCGTACAGCAGACGGGCCGCTTCAACGCGATTTTGGGCGAAGAGCGAGTCCGCCCGGTGCAGGAGGTACTCAGGCGTTTGAGCGCCAACGGCTTGCAGCCCCAATGCCCAGGCAAGTCCCCAAAACATGATTTTTTTTCGATGACTGGCTTGCATTTGCTTCTGGAAGGGCCTACTTTTGCACTCGCAATTCGGAAGCGGTACCGCGACGAGCTGCAAAAATAGCCGATTCGGTAGCTCAGTTGGTAGAGCAGTACACTTTTAATGTACGGGTCCTGGGTTCGAGTCCCAGCCGGATCACACCACAAAAAAAGGGGTTCAGCAACTTGCTGAACCCCTTTTTTTGGGTTCTGGAAACCCCCTACGTCCACAAATTTTTTATAGAAAAGCCGAAGGGTCCCACCCTCCGGCTCGAATGAAAAAACGCGACCTCAGAACGGCAAATCGTCGTCACCGCTTTCGCTCATCACGGGGGGCAAGGGCTGGGGTGATGCCGGACGCGCCGCCTGCTGCGGGGTAGCGGTCGTACCGGCGTAGGTATCGCCGCCGTCGGACGCCTCAATGCGCCACGCACGGGCTTCGGTGTACCACCGGCCGTTGTATTCCCGCGATTCGAGGTTGATGGATACCTTCATCTGGTCGCCGGGGTTGAATTTCTTCAAATCGGCCACCCGCTCGTTGCCGAAGGCGGTGAAACACACTTTTTTGGGAAACTGCCCGTCCTGGTATTCCACGATAAATTCCTGCTTCACCCAGGGGTTTCCCGCCCGGCTCGTACCGCCCGCTTCGGGCAAAACCTGCACCAGCGTGCCGATTAATTCAATTGCCATGTCGAAAAAAAGTTTAGGGTTACAAAGGTACGGTTTCGGGGTTAACCTCAGCAAGTTGCGGCCCCATCGCGTCAAAATGAATTATTTTCTTTCCCCGACCACCTTGCATCGGGGCGATTTTTGCTTATTTTTGTGCCTCCAAACCCCGGCGATGTGGTGAAATTGGTAGACACGCTACTTTGAGGGGGTAGTGGGCGCAAGCCCATGGGAGTTCGAGTCTCCCCATCGTCACGAGAGCCTGCCCACCCGGCGGGCTTCTTCGTTTTTTAGCCCCAGCGCCCCTTCGATTTCGCCGAGCACAAACCGCCAATCCTCCTCCCGGTGGGCGAAATCCAGGTGATTCACGTCGATGGTCAAGAGCGGGCCGTAGGTGTAATTCCGGGTAAACTCTTCGTAAAGCCGGTTCAGGTTTTCGAGGTATTCACCGGAAATGTTCCGTTCAAATTCCCGGTCGCGGAGCCGGATTTGCTCCTGCAATTTCGGAAGGTCGGCCCGGAGGTAAATCATCAGACTGGGTGGTTGTACTACGCTGAGCATCAGGTCGAATAGGCCCCGGTAGTTCTCGTAATCCCGGAGTGACATCAGCCCCGTGTCGTGCAGGTTTTTGGCGAAAATGTGCGCGTCTTCGTAAATCGTCCGGTCCTGCACGATGGCGTGGTCGGCCTCGGTAATGGCCAGTACCTGCTCGTAGCGGCTCCGCAGAAAATACACCTGAAGGTGAAACGCCCAGCGGGCCATGTCCTGGTAAAAATCGTTGAGGTAGGGATTGCCTTCGACGGCCTCGTAAAACACCCGCCAGCCGAAGTGCTTCGCCAGGCGGTGAGCCAGGGTAGTTTTTCCAGCCCCGATGTTGCCGGTGATGGCCACGTGGAGGCGGTTGGAAGGTGCTGAATCTTGGCTTGGAAATGGAATCACGAACGGTGTCAGGTTAGGCCCGCAAAGAAACGCCTCTCGCCCCGAAACACCCAATTCCCGGCCCGAAATCGTAGTTTTGCACCCGAAATGACTTCGCCGATGAACGACCCCTCCGCCACACCCCAACCGGATGCCCTCCCCTACCGGGTGTTGCTTTACTACCTTTACACGCCCATTGCCGACCCGGACTCCCACCGGCACGAACACCACCTGTTCTGCCTCCGGTACAACCTGCTCGGGCGCGTCATCGTGGCCGCCGAGGGCCTCAACGGCACCGTGTCGGGCCTCGCCTCCGACTGCCAGGCGTACATGGACTGGCTCCACGCCGACCCGCGCTTCGCCGCCATCGACTTCAAGGTGGAACCCGCCGTCGGGCACGCCTTTCAGAAACTGCACGTCCGGGTGAAGGACGAAATCGTCCATTCCGACCTCGGCGTGGACCCGCTCCGCCGCACGGGCGTCCACCTCGAACCGGCCGAGTTTCGGGCCATGAAGGACGACCCCGACGTGGTGCTGGTGGACATGCGCTCGAACTACGAGCACGAAGTAGGGCGCTTCAAAGGCGCGGTCACGTTCGACATGGAAAACCTGCGGGAACTGCCCGAACACGTCCACGAAATCGAACACCTCAAGGACAAAAAAATCATCACGTACTGCACCGGCGGCATCAAGTGCGAAAAAGCCTCGGCCTACCTCCTCGAACGGGGCTTTCGGAACGTGTACCAACTTCACGGCGGCATCATCAAGTACGGCCTGGAAGCGGGCGGTGAGGATTTTGAAGGTGCGTGCTACGTGTTTGACAACCGGCTCACGACGTCCGTCAACCGCGTCAACCCGACGGTCATCGCCCGCTGTCACGCCTGCAACACGCCGACCGAGCGACTGGTCAACTGCGCCAACCCGCACTGCAACGAGCACCTGCCCCTCTGCGAAGCCTGCGGCCAAAAACTGGACGGTGCCTGTTCGCCCGAATGCCAGCAGCACCCCGACAAGCGCCCCTACGACGGCACCGGTCACTACCCCCGCTCGACCAACGGTTACTCGCCCTGGGTGGGCTACCTCAGTCGGGCCGACGCCAAACCCGTTCAATCGTTTCCGCTCTGACTTTGCCCATGCAGTTTCCCGAATCCGATTTCATCCTCAATGCCGACGGCAGCATTTACCACCTCGGCCTGCGCCCCGGCGAGGCGAGCAACCTCATCCTGACCGTGGGCGACCCGGAGCGGGTGCCCAAAGTTTCGCGGTATTTTGACGAAATCGAACTGACGCGGCAATGCCGGGAGTTTGTCACGCACACGGGGCGAATTGGCAGGCAGCGAATCACCGTCATTTCAAGCGGAATTGGTACGGACAACGTCGAAATTTTAATGACTGAACTCGACGCGTTGTTCAACATTGATTTCGAGAACCGTACCGTTAAACACGAACACACGCCGCTTCATTTTGTACGGCTGGGTACTTCCGGAAGTTTTCTCCAGGAAATATCGGTGGACTCCATCGTTTTTTCGGAAACCGGCACCGGTTTGGACACGCTCATGCAGTTTTACCTGCTGCCTCAAAATCCCTCCGAAACCGAACGGTGTGAATTGCTGAGAAACCGGTTGAATTTAGGGTTTTTGCCCTACTCGGTATCGGGTTCCGGGCACCTGCAGGGCCTGTTTCCCGAAGGGCACCGCGCCCACACTATCACGTGTCCGGGCTTTTACGCGCCCCAGGGGCGGGTGCTCAGACTAAGGCCGAAAATTGAAGGACTGCTCTCAAAACTGATGACTCTCAGCCAGACCGAATTTTCGTTCGGGAACTTCGAGATGGAAACCGCCGGGTACTACGCCTTCGCGCGCTTGCTTGGCCACGAGTTTTTGTCGGTCAACGCCATCGTGGCTGACCGGCTGCGCGGTCGCTTCTCAAAAACGCCCGACCAGACCGTCGGCAATATGATTGAACAGGTGCTGACGACGCTTTCGGAGCATTCTTTTTCGTGAAAAATTGGAATTAGTTCGGGATGATTTTCCGCATCACGAAATCATTCATCCAAAATCCGTTGCCGATGTAATTGTCTTCGGTTCGTAGCAGGAAAAAGCCGATTTTTTCGTAAAAAAACCGTGCGACATTGTTTCGATTCACGTTCAAATCCAGGTACGTTCCGCCTTCGGATTTCACCATGTTTTCAACGGCTTCCAGTAATTTTTGACCGAAGCCTGATTTTTGTTTCGTCGGAAGCACGTACAATTTGTGCAGTTTGAAACCGCCTTTTTCATCCGCTTCAAATCCGGCAAACCCAACGGCAATTTCACCCTCGAATAGCATTAAAAACCGTCCTCCGCGATCAAATTGAGCTTGCAACGATTCGGCGGAATACATCCAGTCGAGCATGTAAGCAATCTGTGTTTCGCTGAGGATGGCCCCGTACGCCGGTCCCCAAGTGGCCTGGGCGATTTGCTGGATGGCGGGAATGTCAGCGGGCGTGGCGGGTTCAATCCGGACGGGGTGATTCATGGGTAAGGTGGTATTGGGTGGGGTGTTTGGGCGTGAACTGCCGGTAGGTGTCCTGCAACTGCCGCACGTCGGCGGCGTAATCGCCCGTGGGGTAAAACAGGGCGTGAAAGCCGGCTTCTTTTTTCCGGTAATCCAGAAACCCGAGGACGATGGGCACCCCCGCCCCCCGGGCGACGTGATAAAACCCCGATTTCCACTCCTTCACGTAACTCCGCGTGCCCTCGACCGGAATCATCAGAATCAGGTTTTCCTGGATGCGAAACATGTCAACCATGCTGTCCACCAAGTTGTTGCGTTGGGCGCGGTTGACCGGAATGCCGCCGCTGGCCCGCATGAGCCAGCCGAGCGGCGGGCGGAAGAGCGATTCTTTCGCCAGAAATTTGACCGGCACGCCCAGGGCATAGAACACCGACAGCGCGTAGGGGTAATCCCAGTTGGAGGTATGCGGGGCGGCGATGAGCACGCAGCGGCGCACGGACCGGATGCCTCCCGGCAGGCGGTCGATGATTTTCCAGCCAGTCAGCCAGAGGAAGAAGCGGGCGAGGTAACGCATGAGAACGTGGCAGGAGGCCCTGACGAACCAAGTTCGGGGGGAATGCCGTACCTTTGATTTTTGCAAAACTAACGCCAGGGGCCGAGAGTTAACCGCCCCGGCCGTTTTCATGAACAACCCGAAACCCCTCATTCTGGTCTCCAACGACGACGACATCACCTCCAAAGGCATCCGCGTGTTGGTCGAGGCCATGCAGCAACTCGGTGACGTGGTGGTGGTTGCCCCCGACCGCCCCCAGTCGGGGCAGGGCCACGCCATCACCATCGGCAACCCGCTCCGCGTCACGCCTTCCAAACTTTTCGGCCCCGACGTCCGGGCCTTCCAGACCACCGGCACCCCCGCCGACTGCGTCAAACTGGGCAAACACCTGCTGCTCAAAGACCGCAAGCCCGACCTCGTCGTGAGTGGCATCAACCACGGCTCCAACACGGCCATCAGCGTGCTGTACTCCGGCACCATGTCGGCGGCGCTCGAAGCAGCCATCGAGGGCCTGCCCGCCATCGGGTTTTCGCTGAATGATTATCACCCCGACGCTGATTTTTCTGGGGTCGTGCCCTTCGTCAAGCAGATTGCTGAAGCCGTACTGCGCGAAGGTTTGCCGAAGGGGGTGGCGCTGAACGTTAATTTTCCTGCCGCCTCGCAGGGTCCCATCCGGGGCATCCGGGCCTGCCGCCAGGCTGACGCCCGGTACCTCGAACACTTCGACCAACGGAAAGACCCCTACGGTCGGCCGTACTACTGGCTCGACGGCGACTTCGTGAATTTCGACGAGGGCACCGATACCGACGAATGGGCGCTGGCCCACGGCTACGCGTCGCTGGTGCCCTGCCAGACCGACCTGACGGCCTACCGCGCCCTGGAAGCCGTGCAAGGCTGGGACATTGTGGATACTTCGCCCCTACCTGCCGAAGCCCTCAACCATCAGCCCGGACCGACCGCCGCCCATCCCGCCGACCTGGGCTAAGCGAGTCACGCCGTTTTGTTTTTTTTCATCAACCCACGCCCCGCCACTCAACCACGCAACAACCACATGGCCGTTCTGGGCAGCATCCTCAAAGGCGGCATCCGCATCACCGGCCAGGCCATGCGCCTCCGGAAACCCGACGCAGTCAAACTCCAACGCAAGGCATTCATCAAACTGCTCACTAAAGCCCGCTACACGGCCTTCGGCGAAGCGTACCGGTTCGAGGAAATCCTCAGTGCGGCGCTATTTGCCGACGACAAGCAGTTTTACGAAAAATTCAAGAAGCTCGTTCCCATCCACGACTACAACCAGATGCACCGCGACTGGTGGCACCGCACCCAGGCGGGCGAGAAAAACGTGTGCTGGCCGGGGCGGGTGAGGTACTTTGCGCTCAGTTCGGGCACCTCCGAGGCCGCCTCGAAGTACATCCCCGTCACGCACGACATGAGCCGGGCCATCCAGCGCACGTCCATCCGGCAAATTCTCAGCCTCTCGCAGTACCCCGAACTGCCCAGCGAAATGTTCGAGAAAGGCATGCTCATGCTCGGCGGCAGCACCGACCTCAACCAACGCGGCACGTACTACGAGGGTGATTTGAGCGGCATCACGGCCAGCCAGATTCCATTCTGGTTCCAGCGGTTTTACAAACCGGGAAAAGACATCGCCCGCACCCGCGACTGGGCCGCCAAACTCGACGAAATCACCGAACACGCCGCCGGTTGGGACATCGGCTACGTGGTCGGCGTACCGGCCTGGATGCAGTTGCTGATGGAAAAAATCATCGACCACTACGGCGCGAAAACCATCCATGAAGTCTGGCCGAACCTTTCGGTGTTCTGCCACGGTGGGGTGTCGTTTGAGCCGTACAAACACGGATTTGAAAAACTCCTGGGCCGCCCCATCACGTACATCGAAACGTACCTGGCCTCCGAAGGCTTCATCGCCTACCAGGCCCGGCCCCACACGAAGGGCATGCAGTTGGTGCTCAACAACGGGCTGTTTTTCGAGTTCATCCCCTTCACCGAGCGCAACTTCACGCCCGAAGGCGACCTGACGGCTAACCCGGAAACGCTGATGCTCGACGAGGTAAAGGAGGACACCGAGTACGCCCTGCTGCTTTCGACCTGCGCCGGAGCCTGGCGGTACCTCATCGGCGACACGATTAAATTCACTTCGAAAGACCGCTCCGAAATCGTCATCACCGGGCGGACGAAGCACTTCCTGAGCCTCTGCGGCGAGCACCTGTCGGTGGACAACATGAATCGGGCCATTGACCTGACCTCCAACGAGTTGGGTATTTCCATCCGCGAATTCACCGTAGCGGGAATTCCCTACGGCAGCACGTTTGCCCACCAGTGGTACGTGGGCACCGACGACCCCGTGGATGCCGAAATCCTGCGCCGGACGATTGACGAAAAACTGAAGTGCCTTAACGACGATTACGCCGTCGAGCGCCGCCACGCCCTGCGCGAGGTGATGCTCCGCGTGCTGCCCGTCCGCGATTTTTACGATTACATGGCGGCCCGGGGCAAGGTGGGCGGGCAGAACAAATTTCCCCGCGTGGTGCGGGGCAAGGTGCTTGAAAACTGGGAAATCTTTTTGGCCGGCCGTTACCCCTCGGTCGTGGCGAGCAGGTAACTGCCATTTTCCGGCAAAAAATACCGGTCGCAGAAATGGTTCAGGTGGCGCAGTTCGCGCAGGCAAAGGTCGCTCAGGAAGGGCGGCCTTTGCCCGTTTTGCACCCGCCGAACCATTTTTTTCAAATCCAGAAACCGCAGTTCCTCCCCCGTTTTACTGCCCCAGTTGTACACCGGCAGCACCTCCACGCCGCTAACCTGCGCGTGGGGTTTGCCGCCGAGGGTGCCTTTTTCGACCGTCAATTTCAAGAGCGGCACGAGGTGGCACCAGGTAAAAATGTCGTCGGACACGAAATCGCCGAGGGAGTAAATGGCGAAGCCCTGTTTCCGCCGCCGCGTGAACGGGTCGGTGAATACGTAGTGCTCCATCGGCTGGGGGTTGTGGGGGTGGCTGCCCAGAATCACGTCCACGCCGCTTTGTTCGAAAATCCGGTGGTACGTCCGCACGGTGTGCGCTGACGGAAACGCCTGGTACGCGTTGCCCGTGTGCAGGTGCAGCACCACGAGGTCGGCCCCAAGCTGCCGGGCGCGGACGAGGTCGGCCACGAGGCCGTCGAGGTGCGGGTCGGGTACGTTGAGCCGCTCGTAGTTGACGAGCCAGGGCTTGTCGTCGGGCGGGAGGAGGTGGTTCAGCGAGTACGTCCACGCCACGAAGGCGACCCGGATGCCGTTGCGTTCGAGCATCGGAATTTGTCGCCGTTCTTCGGGCGAACGGGCCGAGCCGGTGGCGAGGATTTGGCGTTTTTCGAGAAATTCCAGCGTTTCAAACACCCCAAACTCGCCCTGGTCGAGGGTGTGGTTGTTGGCCGTACTGAGCACGTCGAACCCCCGATAGCGGCCCCAGGCCGCACCGACCTGCGCGTCGAACACCCGGAACAGGCCTTCCGAGCCGTTGAAGTGCATGTCGTTGAGCATCACTTCGGGCACGAGCGACGGCGGCAGGCTGGTGGCGAGCGGCGTTTCAAGGTTGGCCGTGACGATGTCGGCGTTGAAAAAAAAGTCGCCCACTTCGTCCCAGAGGTGTTCACAGGCTTCGGGGTTGATGCGCGCGTAAGGGAGCAAATCCCCCCCTGCGCTGAGGGTGAGGCGGTTTTCGACCGCAAAACCTTCGGGGCGGTCGAAACGCAGGTTCTGATTTCGGAAATGCGCTTCGATGCCCGCCTCGGCCTGCACCGGCGGGCGATGGTAGTATTTGTAGCCGAGGTAAACGGCCCCGAGCACCCGCGACGAACGCGGATTTTCCTCAAAATTCTTCCGGGGTTTGCGCCATTTTTTTCCCAAAAACAAGCCGACGACGGCGTAGAGCGCCTTCAACCCCCTCACCAGCCAGCGGCCCCGGCGCGTCAGCGCGAGGACGGGAAACGGGTGGGCGTCGGCGCGCAGGGCGTCTGAGGATTTCACGCGAGCCATTTTTGGACCTGAACGTAGAGGAGGTACAGCCCCGCGCCGACGAAAACCGCGCCGCTGAGTTTGTTGATGGAGTTGAGCACCCGTTCGTTGAAGTACCGCTTGAGGCGGTACGCAAACACCGAAATCAGGGCCTGGGTGCCGAAAATGGCCAGCAGGCTGGCGGCAAAGTACACGCTCTCCAGCGTCAGGTCGTACCGTTCGACGGCTTTCAGGTAGGTGGCCACGGAGACCCAGATGATGAAGTTGGTTGGGTTGAGGGCGTTGAGCAGAAACCCGGTGCCGAAGTAGTACAGGAAATTGCCGAACCGGGTTTTCGGATACGCGACGCGGGGCGCTCGCCGAAACAGCGATGGCAGTCCTAACCCCACGAGCAGCACGGCGCTGATGCAGCGCAGGTACACGTCGAAATGCTCAAAATGCGGGAGAAACGTGGTACCGAACACGGCGAAAAAAATAAAAATCGCGTCGCTGACGACCACACCCAAGGAGATTTTCAATCCGCTCCGGTAGCCGTTGTCCACACTGTTCTGAATGAGGGCGAAAAACACGGTGCCCAGCATCAGGCACATGGCCGCCCCGGAGGTAAAACCGAAACCGAAGGCTTTGAGGTGTTCCCAGGTCATGTTCCAGTTTCAAGTTTTCAGTTTCCAGTTTTCGGTTCGAGCAGCAACAACTGGAAACCGAAAACTGGAAACTGAAAACTGCTCGTTAAATTCCCCGCAGCCGGGCCACTTTCAGCAGGCCGTACACGCTGAGGGAGTCGGTGATTAGGTTGTCCATCACCATCCGGACGGCCTCGGTGAGGGGGAGTTTGCGAATTTGAAGTTGCTCGGTTTCGTCGAATTCGGTAGCGCCCTCGGTGAGGTCTTCGGCGATGAAAATGAACCCTTCCTCGTCGGTGACCGAGTTGGAGGTGTGCATCCGGGCGATGAGCTGCCAGCGGGCGGCGGTGAGGCCGGTTTCTTCCTGGAGTTCGCGTTGGGCCGATGCGAGAATGTCCACGTCGAGCTTGCCCCCGCCCATCGGGATTTCCCAGGAATATTCCTTCAGCGGGTAGCGGTACTGGCCCACGAGCCAGGTGTTGCCCTCGACGTCGATGGGCACGACGGCAATGGCTTTGTTTTTGAAATGCGCCACGCCGTAGATGCCGGGCTTGCCGGCGGGCGTGATGACCTCTTCGTGACGGACGCTCACCCAGGGGTTGTCGTACACGACGGTCGAAGTGAGCGTGTTCCAGGGATTTTCCTGCGGATTCATCCGACAAAGGTAACTTTTTAGGCCAAAACTCGCCGAACCGATTCCCGGTCGGAGCCGTTGTCGGAGTACCTTTGCCCACCCAAACCGGTCCTGCCCTTCCCGGCATAGCCGGTTCTTCGGTAGAAAGAATGGCCAAATCGCGCAACAAATTCCGCCTGATCATCCTCTCGTTCGTGATGAGCGTGGTGCTGATGATCACGAAATTCGTGGCCTACGCCCTGACCAACTCCAACGCGGTCCTGACCGACGCGCTGGAATCCATTGTGAACGTAGTGGCCTCGGCTTTCGCGTTTTACAGCGTGTACCTGGCCGCCCAGCCCCGCGACCGCAACCACCCCTACGGCCACGGCAAAATCGAATTTTTCTCGGCAGGACTCGAAGGGGCGCTTATCGTGCTGGCGGGGGTATTCATCCTCTTCCAATCCGTCGAAGGGCTGATTTCACCCAAACCACTCCAAAAATTGGATGTCGGTCTGATTCTGGTGCTGGTCACAACAGTCATCAACTACGGCATTGGGTGGCTGCTGCGCCGCGAGGGTCAGCGCGCCGATTCGCTCACGCTGTACGCCGACGGCAAGCACCTGATTCTCGACGCTCAGAGCAGTTTCGTGCTCGTGCTGGGCATTGGCGTGATGTACTTCACCGGTTGGCAGGTGCTCGACAGCCTGCTGTCGCTGGGGTTCGGGATTTACATTTTAGTGAACGGCATCGTGCTCGCCCGCCGCTCCATCGCGGGCCTGATGGACGAAGTGGACGAAGCGACCCTCAAAAAAGTGGTGGACGTGCTGCACGCGCACCGGGCCAACACCTGGATTGACGTTCACAACCTGCGGGTGCAGAAGTACGGGGCCGACCTGCACATTGATTGCCACCTGACGTTGCCGAATTACTGGACGTTGCAGGAAGTCCACGACACGGTGCACGAATTCGAGGACGTGCTGGAGGAAGCGTTTTCAACCACCGTCGAAATTTTCGTCCACACCGACCCCTGCATTCCGCCCTGCTGCCCACACTGCATGGTACAGAACTGCCCGATTCGGGAGGCCCCGTTCACCCACGACATCACCTGGACGCCGGAGAATTTGTCTCTGAATCAGAAATTGTTTTTAGAGAAAGCCTGACGCTCCCCGGCAAGTTCGCTTGCGCTGACCATCCTGGCGCGCCGCGTCAGCACGTAGATGATGCCCCAGGCCACGAGGTACGTGCAGCCGCAGACGGTGAACAGCACGTTGTACCCACCAGTCAGGTTTCCCGCCGCTTTGTACCGGTCGAGCAGGCCCCCAACGAGGATGGGAAACAGAATTCCGCCGACGGCCCCCGCCATACCCGCAATCCCCGCCGCCGAACTGACGGCGGCTTTCGGAAACAAATCCGAGGCCAGCGTGAAGACGTTGGTCGCCCAGGCCTGGTGAAGCGCCACGGCTAAACTCAGCAGCCCCACAGCCACCCAGACGTTCTCGGCAAACTGCACCGAAATTACCGACACTTCAAGGACGGCGAAGGCCAGCAGCACTGTCCGCCTTGCCTTGAGCGTGGGCCAGCCCCGCCGAATGAGCCACGACGACAGGTAGCCGCCCGCGATGCTGCCCACCGTCGTGGCGGCGTAGATGAGCATGAGTTCAAAACTCGGTTTTTTTAAATCCAGGCCGAATTTGGCGTAGAAAAACGAAGGCAGCCAGAACAGGAAAAACCAGTAAATCGGGTCAATCAGGCCCTTGCCGGTGATGAGTGCCCAGGTTTGGGGAAATGTGAAGAGTTTAAACCAGCTTATCTGCTCTTTTTTGCCGCTTTCCGGTTCCTGCCCCGCCGCGATGTAAGCCCGCTCCGCCTCGGAAAGCCGCCGCTGTCGGGCAGGGACTTCGTAAAACCTCCACCAGAACACCAGCCAGACGAATCCCAGTGCGCCGGTGACCAGAAAAACCGCCTGCCAGCCGTACCGCGTCAGCACGGGCGGCACCAGCACGAGGGCCGCCACCACGCCGAGGCTCGTACCCGCGTTGAAGAGGCCCGTAGCCAGCGCCCGTTCGCGCTTGGGAAACCATTCGGCCACCGTTTTCACCGCCGCCGGGTAGTTGCCCGCCTCGCCCAGTCCCAGGGCCAGCCGCGCCAGCCCGAAGCCGAACGCACTCAGGGCCAGGGCGTGCAGCATCCCCGCTACGCTCCAGAACACCACGCTGACGGCGTACCCCAGGCGCGTGCCGACACGGTCCACGAACCAGCCGAAGCCGAGCAGTCCCACTGCGTAGGCCGCCTGGAAGGCCATCACGATGCGGGAGAAATCGGTTTCGCTCCACTGAAATTCCTTTTCGAGGAGGGGTTTCAGCAGCCCGATGATTTGCCGGTCGATGTAATTGATGGTTGTGGCCGTGAACAGAAGCGCGACGACCACCCAGCGGTAATTCTTCAAAATCAACAGGTTAGAGGTATTTCAGAAAATCAGTCCGGCAATGCAAACGCCACGTACGACCCGCCCGCCTTCAGCCCGTAGCGGTTGCCGCCGCAGGCGATGGCCACGTACTGCCGCCCGTTGACCTGGTACGTGATGGGCGTCGCAAACCCGCCCGCGGGCAGCTTGGCCTCCCACACCACCTTGCCCGTTTTCGTGTCGAAGGCCCGCAGTTTTTCATCGTAGGTCGCGGCGATGAACAACAGACCGCCCGCCGTCACGAGCGGGCCGCCGTGGTTTTCGGTGCCGGTGTTTTGCAAACCTTGCTTCGCTAACTCCGGGTACTCGCCCAGCGGCACTTTCCAGACGTATTCGCCCGTGTTGAGGTCGATGGCGTTGAGCGTTCCCCAGGGCGGTTTTACGGCGGGGTAATCGTCCTGGTCGCGGAACTGCGTGGTGCCGTTGTTGAGGAAAGGCGGTTGGTAGGGGAAATCCGCGCCTTTCGCCGTCACCGTAGTTTTTGTGGCGTGAACGTCCTCTGCGCCCGTCGGTTTGGCTTTCAGGTTGAGCAGAAAATCCACCAGGGCGTCGCGGTCTTTTTGGGGTAGGTGCCCGAACGAAGGCATCCGCCCCCGGCCCGAGGCGAGCACGGCGTGGATTTGCTCCCGGTTCAGGCGCTTGCCGACGTTGGTCAGGTTGGGGTAGGCCTGCGCGGTGGCTGGCTCGGCCTTTTCTTCGCCGCCCAGGCCGTGGCAGGCCGAGCAGTTCGTGTTGAACAGCCTCGCCCCCCGGCTCTGGGCAACGTTCTGACCGCCGGGGTTGGGGCGCATTTTCAACCACCAAAGCATGTTGTTGCCGTTCACGTAAAAAATCCCGTTCGGGTCGGCGGCGGTGCCGCCCCACTCGGCCCCACCGCCGAAGCCGAGGAACAGCGTGCCCTGCTCGCTGGGCGGGGTGTACTTGCCGAGATGACGGCCGTTGCGGTAGCGGTCGAGCACGTAGGCACGGGCTTCGGGCGTGCGGTTGGTGAGGGTCGCCTCGGTGACGTCCTGAAGGGCGAAGGGGGCGGGTTTGGTCGGCACCGGCTGGGTGGGCCAGGGCTTTTCGCCGGGCAGGGCGGGCGAGGTCGGAACGGGGATTTCTTTCACTGGGAAAAGTGGTTTGCCCGTTTCCCGGTCAAACACGAACACGTAGCCGTCCTTCGTGGCCTGTGCCACGGCGTCCACTTTTTTCCCGCCGTGGGTGACGGTGAGCAGGTTGGGCGGGCAGGGCAAATCGCGGTCCCAGAGGTCGTGGTGGATAAACTGGAAATGCCAGAGCCGCTTGCCGGTGCGGGCGTCGAGGGCCAGCAAGCAGTTGGCGAACAGGTTCTGGCCGGGGCGTGCCCCGCCGTAGAAATCCACCGAGGGCGAACCGGTGCCCACGTAGGCGATACCCCGCTTTTCGTCCACCACCAGCCCGGCCCAGCAGTTGGCCCCGCCGATTTTGCGGTACGAATCCTTCGCCCAGGTATCGTAGCCCCATTCGCCCGGCTGCGGGATCGTGTGAAACACCCAGGCCAGCTTGCCCGTGCGCACGTTGAAGGCCCGGATGTGCCCCGGCAGGGCGTCGCCGCCTTCGGAAACGCTCGAACCGAGGATGAGCAAATCTTTGAAAACCACGCCGGGCGTGGTCGAGCGGATGCCGTACCGGGTCACGTCGTAGCCCAGCGTGGCCTCGTCGCCCAGGCCCTCGTGCAGACTCGCCTGCCCGTTTTTGCCGAACGAAACGACCGGTTTGCCGGTCCGGGCGTTGACAGCGAAAAGCGTCGCACCTACGGTGTAGAGCACCCTCTGGTCGTCGCCCTCCTCCCAGTAATTCACGCCCCGGAGGGGGTGAAACGTGGGTTGTCTACCGTCGGCGAAGGGGTCAAAGCGCCACCGTTCGCGCCCCGTGGCAGCGTCGATGGCGAAGAGTTTGTGCTCGGGCGTGGTGCCGTACATCACCCCGCGAACCACGATGGGCTGGCATTGGATGCCCATGCGGCGCTCGGGGTCGCGGTTTTCGCCCGTATCGAAACTCCAGGCGAGTTGAAGCTTGCCGACGTTGCCGAGGTTGATTTGGGTCAGCGGGGAGTAGCGGTCACCCGCCGCGTTGCCGCCATAAGCGGGCCAGTCGGCGTTGGCGGGTTCGTCGCGACCCGGCGGTTCGCTGGCGGTGAGCAGCAGGGCACCCAGACCCAGCAGAATCGGAGCAAATTTCATTGAGCCAGACGCTTACCAGTTGTGAATCGACCCGTCCGGGCTTTTCAGAATCGGGTGCGGGTATTTCGTGTTTTCGGTGATTTCCTGCACGAACGTGGCCTTTTTCGGGTCAAATGTCACGCCCAGGCCCGGTGCCGGATTGAGGTAGAGCTTGCCGTTTTTGAAATTGATATACTCCTCATTGAAATATGAAGGGCGTTCCGGCTCACCACCGGCAAGTTCCATCAAACACCGGGTTGGGCTGCTCGAACCAAGCACGTGCACCATCGCCGCCGTCGAAAGCGGCCCGGTGAAGTGCGGAATCATGCCGACGTAGTGCGTTTCGCACAAAGCAGCCAGTTTTTTTAATTCCGAGATTCCTCCGGTGTTGGGCAGCGTCACGCGGGTGTAATCAATCAGGTGCTGTTCGATGAGCGGGTTGATGTCCCAGCGGTCGCCGAACTGCTCGCCGACGGCGATGGGCACGGTGGTCATGGGCCGCAGGGTGCGGTACACCTCCGGGTTCTCCGACCGCACGATGTCTTCCACGAAATACGGCTCCAGGTTTTCCAGCGCTTTACACACCTTCAGGCCGTCGGTGGTGTCGAAGCGGGTGTGCAAATCCACGGCCCATTTGCCCCCCCCGCCCACGGCGGCGTCGATGCGCTTGCAGAACTCGATGGTTTTTTTCGTGTTTTCGAAAAAATCGTAGGGCACGTCGCCATTGCCCCCCGTGGGGCCGATGCGGTAAGCCCGCAGGCCCGCCTCGATGCAGTCGCGGGCGCGCTCCTCCTCGGTTTTAGCCTTCGAGGCCCGGAAGCCCGTCGCGTAGCACTCCACGTAATCGCGGGTAGCTCCGCCGAGGAGTTCGTACACGGGTACGCCGAGGGCTTTGCCTTTCAAATCCCAGAGCGCCATTTCGATGGCCCCCAATGCGTGGAGTTTTTCGCGCCCCGGCGGGTAAAACATGCCCCGGTAGAGGTACTGCCAGAGGTGCTCGACGCGGAAGGGATTTTCGCCGATGAGCATCTGGGCGCATTGCTCGATCATGTCCTTCGAGCCACCTTCGCCGATGCCGACGATGCCCCCGTCGGTTTGTACTTCAACGATGCCCCGGGCCTGGTTGAAAAGTGGTTTCGTGTAGCCGGGCGCGGCGTAGTACCGGATTTTGGTGATGCGGAGTTTGGGAACGGCACGCTGGGGCATTGCCGGGGCGGCCGCCTTGTTTTCAAACGCGCCCGCCGTCAACGCGGCAGTACCCAGCGCCGCCGATTGGAAAAATCGCCTGCGTTGCATGAATTCAGGTTGGTCGGGTTAGAGAAATGCCGGATCGTGGAGTTGACAGCAAACGAACGACGCGGCAGGTCAGTTTTTGCCCTGCGGTGTCGGAGTTCCGTTCACTTTAATCAACCCCATGAGCTGCTTCATCGTGTCCTGCATCCCGTCGTTGGAGCCGTCGAGGAAGATGACGTTGCCCTTGCCGTGTTCGGCGAAGTGCCGGATGGCTTCCGTCCACATCGAAAACAGCACGAGCGAAGCGTCCAGGTCGTTGTCTTTCATTTCCTTCACGGCGTGGGCCATGCCTTTGGTGACTTCCTCGCGGAAAAGCGCCACGCCCTGCCCGCGCAGTTGAGCGGCGAGGCGCTCGGCCTCTGCGGAAATTTTAATGGCGTTGCCTTCGGCTTCGGCGGCTTTGGTTTTGGTGATGAGCAGGGCCTGCCCCTCGTTCTCGGCGGCGGCTTTGAGGTTGTTGGAGGCCACGACCTGGGTCATGGACCGAAGGATGGCCTCATCGAACGTAATGTCGTTCAACTGTAAATCGATCAGGTGGTAGCCCCAACCCAGGAGGAGTTCGTCCAATTGTTCCTTCACGTGCAGCACGATTTCGGAGCGCAGCGAGAGAATTTCGGCCTGCCGCTTGGTGGCCACGAAACTGCGGATGGTGCCCTCCACCGTTCGGACGAGGGCCTGCATGAAACTAGCCTGGTCGACGAATTTAAACGCCACGGCGTTGATGGCTTCTTCGCTCTGATTGAGCACCGAATACACGAGCATGGCCTTGAAACGTACGTTGGCCTGGTCGCCGGTGATGGCCTGGAATTCGAGTTCAACCGAACGGTTTTGGATGGAAATCCGGCGGAAGACGAATTCGATGAACGGGATTTTGAAATTCAGCCCCGGCGTCATGATGCGCTGGTATTTGCCAAAAATCGTGATGACGGCCACCGTTCCCTGCTGTACGATGACGACCGACAGGTAAAGAAACAGGGCCAGAAACAGCAGGAGAAAAAAAGAGGTGGAGAAGAGTTCCATTGGTTTAGAGGCAGGTTCGATTTGGAGGGCCAAGCTACGGATTTACGGATTATGATTGACGAGGCAGTACCCGAAAAGACGGTATTTACCTCTTTGCTGTGCGGACCACCCTGTTCCCTCTCCGTGAAACTCCGTGGCATACTCCGCGCAACTCGGTGTCCATTCAAGGGTGCGTCGTAGGACACCGAGGTACTCGGGGTATGCCACAGAGTTTCACGAAGGTTTGAGGCGCATCACTTCAAATTTCCCATCCCACCGTCCACGCCGAACACTTGACCCGTCACCCAACTGGCTTCGTTGGAGAGCAGGAACAACACGGCGGCGGCGACGTCGGCAGCCTGGCCGAAGCGACCCAGGGGGTGGCGCTTGTTCGAGCTTTCCGCTTTTTCGGGGGTGTTGACCAGAAAATGGCCCATTGGCGTGTCGGTGAGCGAGGGGGCCACGGCGTTCACCCGGATTTGGTTTGGTGCCCACTCGGCAGCCAGGGCCTTCGTCAGCCCTTCGATGGCTCCCTTCGACGCTGACACGGAGGTGTGAAAGGCCATGCCCAGTTTGACAGCGACCGTGCTGAGGAGCACCACCGACGCCCCCTCCGATTTTTTCAATTTCATCAGGCAAGCCTGCAACACGGCTACCGCCCCGACGACGTTGATTTGAAAATCGTTGCGCAGTTCCTCGGTCGAAAGCCGTTGAAACGGCTTCAGGTTGATGGTGCCGGGGCAGTACACCACGCCGTGGAGGGTTTCGGGCAATTCGGCCAGTGCCGAAACATCGGCATGAAGGGCTTCAAAACTGAAGTGCTTCGCCACATTCAGCCCTTCCGGCGCACGGCGCGAAGCCGAGAACACGATGGCTCCGGCCTCAAGCAACCGGCTGGCCACTTCCCGGCCAATGCCCGAACTAGCCCCGACGACGAGGTAAGCCTTTCCCTGAAACGACATCTGGTTTTTGGTTTGGATGAAAAAAAAACGCATTCAGGAGGTAAACTCCGAATGCGTCGAATGGTTGAAAACCGTTCCGTCGCGCGGCTCAGACCGCCCCGATGTATTTCAAAAATTCCAGACGGGTTTCTTCCTCCTTGAACCGTCCGCCGTAAAACGAGGTCACCGTCGAGGCGTTCACGTCGTTGATGCCCCGTGAGGAAACGCACATGTGGTTGGCGTCCATGATGACGGCCACGTCGTCGGTGCCGAGCGATTGACGCAGTTCATTGGCAATCTGCATCGTGAGGCGCTCCTGCACCTGCGGGCGCTTGGCGTAGTACTGCACGATGCGGTTGAGTTTCGAGAGGCCAATCACTTTGCCGTTGGAAATGTACGCCACGTGGGCTTTGCCGTAAATCGGCACGAAGTGGTGTTCGCAGTTCGAGAAAAACGTGATGTTTTTCTCGACCAGCATTTCGTTGTACTTGTAACTGTTTTCGAACAGCGTCACCTTCGGCTTATTGACCGGGTTCAGGCCGCTGAACACTTCCTTGATGTACATCTTGGCCACCCGGCGGGGCGTGCCCTTCAGGCTGTCGTCGGTCAGATCGAGGCCGAGGGTTTCCATGATTTCGCGGAAGTGGTACTCGATGCGGGCGATTTTATCAGCGTCGGGCACGTCGAAGGCGTCGGGGCGGAGGGGCGTGTCGGCCGAGCTGAAGTCATGGTCGTCGCCCATCAGGTCAATCAGTTCTTCATCCAACGGGGTACTCGACGAAGTTTCGTTCGGTTTCATACAATCGGATTTTCAGGTCGAGGTCCGGCTGGAGTTCGGGCCGCAACAGGTTGTAAATGGTAATGGCGATGTTTTCGGCGGTGGGGTTGAGGTGGCGGAATTCCTCGGTGTCAAGGTTCAGGTTTTTGTGATCGAAGCGGTCGAGGACCCGGTCTTTGATGAGGTCACTCAACACCTTCAGGTCCAGCACGTAGCCACTGGCGGGGTTCACTTCGCCCGTTACCTGCACGATGAGGTCATAGTTGTGGCCGTGGTAGTGGGGCAGGTTGCACTTACCGAATATGCGCTGGTTTTCCTCGTCCGACCAGGCCGGATTGTGCAGGCGATGTGCGGCGTTGAAATGTTCCTTGCGAAACACGGAGACGCGTTGTGGACTCATGAATCGAGGTGTTGGGAAGCGGAAATACCAGGGGTTTTCCGTTCCAGGCTTCGTTTAAATGTCGTCAGAAAGGATGTCTGCAACACACTTAAACCGGCACCGGGGGCAGGGCTTCGGCGAGCGGAGGACAGGAGCCTAACGGGCGGTTCAGGGCTTTTGTTCCGGCCCGGTCAAACTAGTTTTGGTGGTTTCCCCCAAAACCGGCAACTTTCGCCCCGCAACTGACTTCATCGAATCCATGAAAATTTTGTTCCCACTCCTCGCCGTGCTGGCCTTGTCGTTGGGTGCCTGCCAGACCAAAACCACCGCCGAGCAAACCCGCGATTCGACCGTCATGGACGTGGACGCCACCGCCCCCGAAGCCAGCGGCGTGCAGCCCGACACCATGAACGACCCGGCGGCGGTTTCGACCTCCGCCTCGGCGAGCGCCGTGCCCTCCACCGCCGACCGAATGCGCCAACTGGCGGGCACCTACGAAGGCACCCTGCCCTGCGCCGACTGCGAGGGCCTCCGCACCAGCCTCACGCTCGACGCGGGCGGCCGTTACACGATGGAGCGCGAATACCTCGGCAAAGCCGACCGCAAAGCCATCCGCGACAAAGGCCGCTGGCAAGCCAACAGCACGGGCGTAACGCTGCTGGGCAACACCGCCGACGGCAATACCCGCTACCGCGCCACGGACACCCGCACGCTGACGATGCTGGGCCGGGATGGGCGGGACATCGAGTCGAACCTGAATTACAGCTTGGTGAAAAAGTAGAATGGGTAATTGGGTAATTCGTCTGCCCGAAAGCCCAATTACCCCTTCAACCAATTACCCAATTCCCTAAACCACCCATGCCCACCTCTCCCACCCTAACCGCCAAACCCACCGCCTCATACTGGGGCCCGCTCGCCATCATCGGGGCGCTGTTTTTCATTTTCGGCTTTGTCACCTGGGTCAACAGCGTGCTCATCGCGTTTTTCAAAGACGCCTTCCAACTAAGCACGCTCTCGTCCAACCTCGTGGCGTTTGCTTTTTTCATTTCGTATACCTTCATGGCGATTCCCTCGTCGTGGGTGCTGCGCCGGACGGGGTTCAAAAACGGCATGTCAGTGGGCCTGCTCACGATGGCCGTGGGCACGCTGATTTTCGTTCCGGCGGCGAAAAGTGCCTCCTACGGCGTGTTTCTGGTGGGGCTGTTCCTGATTGGCATCGGCCTGACGGTGCTGCAAACGGCCTCTAACCCCTACGCCACCATCCTCGGCCCCCGCGAAAGTGCCGCCCAACGGATTAGTTTTCTGGGCATCTGCAACAAACTCGCGGGCATTCTGAGCCAGTACGTCATCGGCGGGCTGCTGCTTTCGGGGGCTACCGCCGCCGCGGGTACGGCCAGTCTCGAACGGGTCGTGACGCCCTACCTCATCCTCACGGGCGTGCTCTTGCTGCTGGCGGTGATGATTCGCTTTTCGAGCCTGCCCGAAGTATCGGAAGAACAGGACGAAGAAACCGGTAGTGCCGTGGCCACCACCCGCACCAGCGTGTTTCAGTTTCCCAACCTCGTGCTGGGGGTGGCGGCCCTGTTTTGCTACGTGGGGGCCGAAGTCATCACCGGCGACACCATCATCAACTACGGCAAGGCCATCGGCTACGGCAACGACGAAGCGAAGTTTTTCACCACCTACACGCTGTTCGGCATGTTGGCGGGCTACGTGCTGGGTATCTTGTGCATCCCCCGGTTCATCTCCCAGCAAACGGCCCTGAAGTGGGGAGCCATCCTAGCCATCGTGCTTTCCCTTGCCGCTGTGCTGACCGACGGGTTCACGTCCGTGCTGTGCATCGCCCTCATCGGCTTTGCCAACGCACCGGTCTGGCCCGCCGTATGGCCTCTGGCCCTTGACCGGCTCGGCAAATTCACCAAAATCGGCTCGGCACTGCTCATTATGGGCATTTCGGGCGGGGCGCTGCTGCCCCTCCTGCATGGCTACCTCACCGACGCGGTCAGCCCCAAGTACGCCTACGCCCTGCTGCTGCCGCTGTACCTGTTTATTTTGTACTACGCCCTCAGCGGGTACAAAAAGCGGTCGTGGTGAAGCGCCGCTGGCTCGATTTTTAGAGAAAACCGGGATACTCCGCCCGGTTTTTTTCTTTTCCGGACAGGGGCGCTACTTTCGCCGCTCCGTAAGTTTTTTTCTCAAACATGTCCCAACCTCTTGCTGTTTCCACACCGGGCCGCATCTGTTTGTTCGGCGAACACCAGGATTACCTGGGGCTGCCCGTCATCGCGGCGGCGATCTCGCGCCGGGTGCAGGTAGTCGGCACGCACCGCGACGACCGGCACGTGTTCATCGATTTGCCCGACGTGGGTGCGTCCGAAGAATTTGACCTTGAAGACCGCATTGCCTACACCAAAAAGCGGGATTATTTCCGCAGCGCTGTCAACGTGCTCCAGGCCGAGGGCCTGACGTTCTCGCGGGGCGTGCAGTGCCGGGTCCATGGCAACATTCCCATCAATTCGGGCACGTCGTCGTCGTCGGCCCTGCTGGCGACTTGGGTGCATTTTTTGTCGCGGATGAGCGACCAACGCCCCGAATTTAGCCGCCAGCGCATCGGCGAATTGACGTACAAAGCCGAGGTACAGGAATTCAACGAAGCGGGCGGCATGATGGACCAGTACTCGACGGCGGTCGGCAACGTGATTTACCTGCAATCGACGCCGGAGATTTCCATCGAAGAAATCAAACCTGCCTTCGGCCAGTTCGTGCTCGGCGATTCGGGGGAACCCAAAGACACCCAGGGCATTCTGGGCCGGTTGCGGAAGGGCGTGAACGACATCGTGGCGAAAATCCGGGAAATCCACCCTGATTTCTCGCTGTTCACTACGACCGGCACCGCCATCGCCGAGTTCAAAGACCAGTTGACGAAAGAAGAAATGGTGCTACTGAAGGGCACGATTTCCAACCGCGACATTCTCCGCGAAGCCCTCGACGTGCTGCGGGCCTCCGACCTCGACCATGTGCATTTCGGGGCGCTTCTCTCCCACCACCACCGCAACCTCCGCGACGCCCAGCAGATTTCGACGCCCAAAATCGAGCGGATGATCAACGCCGCCCTCGAAGCGGGTGCGTTGGGGGCCAAAATCAACGGTTCCGGCGGGGGCGGCTGCATGTTCGCCTACGCCCCCAACCGCGCCGAGGCCGTGGCCGAAGCCATCGAAGCCCAGGGCGGCAAGGCGTACATCATCACGGTGGATGAAGGGACGCGGGTGGAGGAGCAGGAAGCGTAATGTTTAATTTTCAATGTTCAATGTTCAATGTTCAATGATTTTTTCATTGAACATTGAACATTGAACATTGAGCATTCTCATTTTCAAGTGAACAGACTGTTGATTTTAGCCGGCGGCATGTCGTCGCGGATGAAGCGGGCGCTGGAAACCGGCGAAGGCTTGCCGAACGCGGTTCTGGACGAAAAACTGGTGCAGCAGGCCAATACCCTGCCCAAGGGCATGATCGGCGTGGGCGAAGGGGGTCGGCCCTTCATGGAATTCTTGCTCTACAACGCCGCCAAAGCCGGGTACCGCGACGTGATTTTACTCCTGAATCCGAAAGACACGATCACGCAGGCGCATTTCGAGCAAAAGGAATCGGCGGGCGAATCCTGGGGCCTTTCGTTTCGCTACGCCCGCCAGCACATCCCGCCCGACCGGGAAAAACCTCTCGGCACCGCCGACGCCGTGCAGCAGGCTCTCGACCAGCACCCGGACTGGAAAGTGGGCGAATTCGTCGTGTGCAACAGCGACAACTTGTACTCGGCGAACGTGTTCCGCCTCCTGCGCGACACGCCGCACCCCAACGCCCTGCCTGCCTACAACCGGGCCACGATGGGCCTGCCCGAAGATCGCATCAAAACCTTCGCCCTGCTCCGCACCGACGCCGAGGGGTACTTGCAGGACATCGTTGAAAAACCGACCGAGGAGGAAGAGCGCGAAATCGCCCGGCTGTCGGGTGGGCAGTTGGGCATCAGCATGAACATTTTCAAGTTCAGCGCCGAATTCGCCTACGTGTACTTCGTGACCGAGTCGCTGCACCCTGTCCGCAACGAGAAAGAACTCCCCGGTGTGGTGCGCACCATCGCCCGCCAGCACCCGAGGGCTATCTTCACGATTCCCGTGCAGGAAATCATGCCTGACTTGACGAGCAAGGCGGATATTTTGGTGGTGCGGGAGTATTTGAAGAGGGAGTTTCCGGAGTTGTCTGAACCTTGATTCGTAGGATTCAGGGATTGACTTGATGACTGGCAATTGGGTATGTATATTTTTCCAGCCATCAAGTCAATCCCTGAATCCTACGAATCAAGGTTCAGACAAACAAATCCGCCCCACGCGCCGTTAGGGCCGTGGGGCGTTTTTTGTGGAAAACGCTTAAATTTGCTTACCCAGCCGCACACCCCGATGCACGTCCAGTCCGAACCGCTTCTCGCCCACCCCACCGAAACCGGCCTCCGCTACTGCCCCTCGCTGACCGAGTACCGGAGGCGTCAAACAGTGCCGGTGCGCATCGGTGAGTTGGGGATGGGTTCCGAGTTTCCCATCCGCGTGCAGTCGATGACCACCGTGGACACGATGGACACGGAAGGGTCGGTGCAGCAGGCCATCCGGATGATTGAGGCGGGCTGCGAACTGGTGCGCATCACGGCCCCCAGCGTGAAGGAAGCGCAGAACCTGGAAAACATCCGCCGCGAGCTGCGCCGCCGGGGCTACGACACGCCGATTTGCGCCGACATCCACTTCACGCCCAATGCCGCTGAACTGGCCGCTCGGCTGGTCGAGAAAGTACGCATCAACCCTGGCAACTACGCCGACAAAAAGCGTTTCGAGTTCATCGACTACACCGATGCGGGCTACGAAGCGGAGTTGCAGCGCATTCGCGAAAAATTCCTGCCCCTCGTGTGGCTCTGCAAAGAGTACGGCACGGCCCTGCGCATCGGCACCAACCACGGCTCCCTCTCCGACCGCATCCTGAGCCGTTACGGCGACACGCCCCTGGGAATGGTCGAGTCGGCGCTGGAGTTTTTGCGGATTTGCGAGGATGAATCGTTTTTCAACATCGTCATTTCGATGAAATCCTCGAACCCGCAGGTGATGGTCGAAGCCTACCGCCTGCTGGTCAACCGCCTCGATTCGGAAGGATTGAAACCGTACCCTCTCCACCTCGGCGTTACCGAAGCCGGCGAGGGCGAAGACGGCCGCATCAAATCGGCGATGGGCATCGGTACGTTGCTCGAAGACGGCCTCGGCGACACGGTCCGCGTCAGCCTGACGGAAGAACCGGAAGCCGAAATCCCCGTCGCGCAGTCGCTCGTGCAGCGGTACACCCACCGGGCCGCCGATGCGAAACCTATCCTTGATTTCGGTACACCAACGGCGTTTTCGCCCTTCCACTACGCGCGCCGGAAAACCCACGAAGTCGCCAATTTCGGCGGGCATCACGTGCCCCGCGTGCTGGCGGATTTTTCGGAAATTCCGGTTCAGCAACCCGAAACGCTCAAGCCCATCGGGCATTTTTACCTGCCCGCAACCGACAAGTGGGCCATGAACGACCTGGGGGCTGATTACCTCTACACGGGCACCGCTTCCGCTGGCTTCATGCTGCCCAACGGCCTGCGGCAAATCGTCGAGTTTGGCACCTGGAAAAACTTCGCCGACCGGACGCACGTGCATCCGCTGCTGTCGGCCCGCGAGTTTCTGATGGCCGACGAACTGGGCTTCGCCCTGCACCCGGAACTGAACTTTGTGCGGATTTGCCTTGCCGACCTCGACCCGGCGATGCTCCATTGCCTGCACGGGGCCAAAGACGTGGTGCTGGTTGTTCACACCGACAATTCCCACGCCATGCCCGAACTGCGGCAGGTGTTTTTCCGACTGCTCGACGCGGGCATCACGGCCCCGGCACTCCTCGAACGGGCCTACGAAAGCCTGGGCGAAAGCGACCTGGCCCTCCACGCCGCCACCGACGCGGGCGGGCTGCTCGTGGACGGATTTGGCGACGGGATTTTCCTCCGAAACGCCGTGCAATCGGATGCGGAGACGACCACGCAACGGGCCAAAACGCTCAACGCCACAGCCTTTGGCATCCTCCAGGCCGCCCGCACGCGCATCAGCAAAACCGAATACATTTCCTGCCCTTCCTGCGGGCGGACGCTGTTCGATTTGCAGGAAACGACGGCTAAAATCCGCCGCCGCACCGACCACCTCAAGGGCGTCAAAATCGGCATCATGGGCTGCATCGTCAACGGTCCCGGCGAGATGGCCGACGCCGATTACGGCTACGTGGGCATGGGCCCCAACAAAATTGCGCTTTACCGGGGTCAAACCGTCGTCAAGCGTTCCGTCCAGGCCGAAAACGCCCTCGACGAATTGATCGAGTTGATGAAAGAAGACGGCATCTGGCGGGAACCGGAAGCCGTGGAAGGGAATTGAATGTCTGAACCGCGATTGGCCGGGATTAATGGATTTTCAGGATGATTGATTCCTGATTTCACAATCCTGAAAATCCATTAATCCCGGCCAATCGCGGTTCAGACAAAACCGAAGCAACAACATGAACTCCGAACGCATCAAAGAACAATTCCGGCTGGGCGAGGCTTTCCGGTATTTTTTCCGGGTGTTCCGCAAACCCGACGCCAACCACCCAACCAGCATCAACCTCCGCATGATGCACAGCATCAACCGCATCAGCATCGTCATGTTCCTGATTTGCATTATTGTGATGATTGTCAGAGCATTTACACGTTAATGTTTAGGGTTTAGGGTTCAGAGTTTAGAGTTGGTTTGAACGCTAAACTCTGAACCCTAAACCCTAAACGCTAAACCCACCGCTCATGACCCTCGATTCCCTCCGCGACTACTGCCTATCTCGGCCCGGCGCGACCGAAGAACTGCCCTTCGGGCCGGATACGCTGGTGTTCAAGGTTGCCGGGAAAATGTTCGCCCTCACCGGCCTGGATTCGGAGGAATTGAGCGTCAATTTGAAGTGCGACCCCGAAACGGCCCAGGAACTTCGCGCCGCCTACGACTGCGTCCGACCCGGTTACCACATGAACAATGTCCACTGGAACACGGTGTTGCTCGACGGCTCGGTGCCCGACTCCCAGGTGCGGGGCTGGATCGACGATTCGTACGCGCTGGTTTTGAAAAGCTTACCGAAAAAACGGCAGGCTGAATTTACGGCCCGGAACAGCCCCTGATTGTATGGAAACCGTACTGCTTCTGCTGCTTTCCATCCCGTTTCTCATCCTGCGGTACTACTTCCAGGACCACGAGACGGCGGCGGAAAAAGACCAGCGGCGCTTCGCCGAGGGCATCGGGCTGGTGCAGGCCCGTCAGTTTGACGAAGCCCTGGCCTATTTCACGCTCATGGCCCAGCAGTTTCCCAAATCGGCGACGGTTCATCTTTTCAAGGGCCGCTGCAACCTGGGGCTGGGCAATTTTTATTCGGCTCTCTACGATTTTTCGGTTTCCCTGACCCTCGACAACACCCTGGCCGACACCTACCTCTACAAAGGCCAGGCCCACTACCGCCTTGACGAATTTCAGCAGGCGTTTCTCGAATTCGACAAAGCCGTGTGGCACACCCGCTCGGCCAGCGCCGATGCCCTCCGCTGGCGGGCCGTGGCACGAATGGCCTTCAACCAACTCGACCAGGCCCGGCAGGACCTCGAAAAAGCCGCTGCCCTCGGCGACGAAAACGCCGACTTCCACTTGCGGACGCTTTTTTCTTCCACCAGCGTGCGGCAGCGGCGGAAGGGTACGTAATTTTTGCCATTTTCACGCAGAGACGCGGAGGCGCAGAGGTGTTGAGAAACTCCGCGTTTCCGCGTCTCTGCGTGAAATGTTTCCAAACCTGTTTATCCATGAAAAAACCACTCCTCGTTCTGTCGCTGGCCCTTACCGCGTTATGCCTTCCCGCCCACGCTGACGTCCGCCTCCCCCAGTTTTTCGGCGACGGCATGGTGCTTCAGCGTGAAAAACCCGTCACGTTCTGGGGCTGGGCCGATGCCGGTGAAGCGGTCATGGTGCAACTCCTCGGCAAAACGTACCCCGCCCAACCCGACGAATCGGGCCGCTGGCGGGTGACGCTCGACGCCCAGCCCGCCGGGGGGCCGCACGTCATCTCGGTGCGGGGCAAAAACAACCTCACCGTGAGCGACGTGCTGTTCGGTGACGTGTGGGTGTGCGGCGGGCAGTCGAACATGGAATGGCACATCCGGCAATTGAACGGAAAGTACGACGACCTGATTCGCAGCACCCCGCCCAACCCGCAGATTCGGTACGTGGAAATCAAGCACGTGCGCAGTTTCACTCCGCAGGACGACGCGCCGGTCGTCAAACCCTGGGTGTCGGCCAATGCGCAGACCCTGCCCGATTTTTCGGCGGTGGGTTATTTTTTCGCGAAAACCCTTCACGAACGTTACGGGGTGCCCATCGGCCTGGTAGCCTGCAACTGGGGCGGCACCATCGCCGAAGCCTGGATGGATTACGAAAGCCTCGCGCCGTTTCCGACGCTCCAGCAACGCTTCGTGACCCTACGCGACGAAACCCGGAACGAAGCCAGTCAGCCGCCGAAACCGAAAATGACCTGGGAACAAGCCCTCGCCGCCGCCGATGCCGCCGCGACGAAGGGCGGACCCTCGTGGTCGTCGCCCACGCTGGGCACCGCCGATTGGCAAACGCTGGCCGTGCCCGGTGTTTGGGAAGACAAGGGCCTGCCCAATTTCGACGGCATGGTCTGGTTGCGGAAAGAAATTACGTTGCCGAAATCCGCGGCGGGAAAAGAATTGTTTTTCAACGCCCCCGGCATTGACGACCTGGACGTGACCTACTTCAACGGCCAGGAAATTGGCCGTACCGACGGGTACAACCAGCCACGCCAGTACCGGATACCGGGCCGATTGGTGAAGGCGGGGAAAAACGTGCTGGCTATCCGCGTCGTGGACACGGGCGGCGGGGGCGGCATCACCGGCGAGCCGGAGGACCTCAGCCTGACGGCCGGGAAGCAATCGTTTCCCCTGGCCGGAACCTGGCAGTACAAAGTCGCATCGCGGCTGCGGGATTTTCCGCCCAACGAGCGCATCGCCGCAACCGTAAACCCGAATATTCCGACGGTACTCTACAACGGAATGCTGCGTTCCGTCACGCCTTACGGCATCCGCGGCGTGATTTGGTACCAGGGCGAATCGAACGCCAGCCGGGCTTACGAGTACCGGTCACTGTTTCCAGCGATGATTCGCAACTGGCGGAAGAACTTCGGGCAGGGCGACGTGCCATTTTTGTTCGTTCAGCTCGCCAATTTTATGAAACCCGCCGACCAGCCCGGCGAAAGCGCCTGGGCCGAACTCCGCGAAGCCCAGCGCATGGCGCTCGCCGAGCCGTTCACCGGCATGGCCTGCATCATCGACATCGGGGAAGAAGCCGACATTCACCCAAAAAACAAACTCGACGTGGGCCGCCGCTTGGCCTTGAATGCCATGCACATCGCCTACGGCGACAACAACGTGGTGTACTCCGGCCCGCTGTACCGAAACATGGTGAAAGACGGCGCTAAAATCCGCCTCGGCTTCGAACACGTGGCGGCGGGCCTGGTGGCGAAAAACAGCCCGGACGGGTCGCTGAAGGGCTTCGCCATCGCGGGAGAAGACAAAAAATGGCTGCCTGCCAACGCCCGCATCGACAACAACACGGTGGTGGTGTGGAGCGACGCGGTGAAAAATCCGGTAGCCGTGCGCTACGCCTGGGCCGACAACCCCGTGGACTGCAACCTCTACAACGCCGCTGACCTGCCCGCCTCGCCCTTCCGGACGGACGATTGGCCGGGAATTACGCAGAAGTAAACCGAAACGGCCCGGAGCATTTCCGGGCCGTTTCGGTTTACTTCAACGAAGCAAGTAAATTCTGCAAGTCCCGATTTTCCTCCGCCGTCGTTCCCGGTTTGTTCAGAAACCGCGTCAGCCAGCCTGCGGCCGTTTTTCTTGTGGTGGCGTCTTTCGTGCGGTCAGTGATGAATTTCGATAAAAACAGGGCCTCCCTCGGCCCGGCGGGGCCACTGAGGTACGCGTCGGCCCGCTTCACTGCACCCGCGATTTGCCCACTCCGCATGAGGGCGTTGAGTTCAGGCACGAGCGTCCGGTTTTGCACAGTGCGGGGGTCGAGGCCAAGTCTGGCGAGATAGCCACCCAACGCCCGCACTTTTTCGGGGGAAAACTGCGCCGCCCGCCCGCTGAACAACGTAAACATCACGATGTTTTCGCCCACCTCCCGCACCGGCTGCGCGCCGTGGGCTTTCCGGTAGTCAGGCAGGTGGGTGATAAAATGCTGGAACAGCGGGTTGTCCGTATCGAGCATTAGTTTTTGCAAGACCAGAAAATTCGTGCCGTTTGCGTACGCCGAGGTGGGCTGGGTTTTCACGTAGGCGTTCACTGCCGCCAGGTTGCTGACCGTGTCGCGGACGATGCGGGCGAAGTAGGCGTGTTCAATCAGAAAATTTGGGGCGCGTTCGCCCTTCAGAAACCGGTTTTTGTAGCCCGAAGCCCGCGCCGCCGGGTTGAGGGCGTTGGTGGCCGCCGCGATAAGCTGGTCGGTGGAGTTGTTCACGTTCAGCGCGTGGAGCAGGGTCACGTCGGGGTTCCAGAACGTGAACAGGGGGAGCGAGGGCACGAAAATCCGCTGCTTGCCCAGAAACGCCTGGCCTTCCGGCGAATTCACGTCAAGGCGGTAGCTGACGAAATTCCGGTTGTACACCTGCCCGACGGCGGCGTTTTCAAACGTCGGCACGAAGCTGGCGCAGACGTGGCAGGTGGGCGAAAACACCTCGATGAATAGAGGCTTGTTCTGGGCTTTGGCCTGCTCGAAGGCCGTGCGGAGGTTGCCCGAAATGAAGTTGACGCCCTGCCCGAACGCGCTCAGGCTGACGAACAGCAGCGGCAGAAGTTTTTTCATGCGGTGGGTTTTTGATTGTAGGGGCAACCCTTGCGGTTGCCCACGACGGCATTGGCAAACCGGGCAAGGGCAACCGCAAGGGTTGCCCCTACGATGTTTCAATTCCCCTGCCGATTCCGTTCGTTCCGGAATTCCACTTCGACGTGTTTCGACAGCGTCCGGCAGACGTTTTCGATTTCGTCGGCCATTTTCTGGTCGCCGGTGGCTGTCAGCACCGTATCGGCAATGCCGCTCAGGACTTCGATGTAAAACCGCTTCATGTCGCCGACCTCCATTTCCTTCGTCCAGAGGTCGATTTTCATGGTGCCCCGGTGGTAGTGGTCCCAAAGTGCGATGGCAATGGCGCGGGTGTCGCTCAGGCCCTCGTTGGGGTTGTCGGTAGCGTCCCAGTAAATTTTTTCGGGAATGTTCTGGTCGTCGAGGTGGACGGTGAAGTTGATTTCGGATTTTTTCATTTTAAATGTTGTCAGTTGCTGGTTGTCCGTTGTTCGTCATCCGTTTTCAATTGATTGAACTGACAACGGACAACCAGCAACTGACAACTCAGCGAGCACCAAACACCCGTCTCAGGAGTTCCGTCACGCGGGCCTGGGGGTTTTCACGGATGCGGGCTTCTTCTTGTTCGACCAGCAAAAATAGCCCGTCGATGGCTTTCTGCGTGACGTAGCTTTCTAAATCCGGGTTGATTTTCTGCCGGGTGAGCGGAAAGGCGTTGTACTGGTTGGCCAAATCGCCGTAGTAGCGCGTGGCGCCGACCTTCGCCAGCGAGCTGTCGATGACCGGCGCGAAGGCCGTGGTCAAGGCAGCGGACGAAGTGCGTTTGAGGTACTGCGTGGCCGCATTTTTCTCGCCCCGGAGGATGTTCACCGCGTCGGGAATGGTCATCTGCCGGATGGCATCCACGAAAATGGGCACCGCCCGCTTGGCGGCTTCTTCGGCCCCCCGGTTGATGGTCAGCAGGGCGCGGTCCACTTCGTCGCCGAGGCCTACCTGTCGAAGGGTGCGTTCGACCCGTTGGGCGTCGGGGGGCAACAGAATTTTGATGAGTTGGTTTTTAAAATACCCGTCGACGGCCGAGGCTTGTTTCGCTCCGTTCTGAATACCGACGGTCAGGGCTTCTTTCAACCCCCGCGCGATTTCGTCCTGGGTTAGGCCGGTGCCGCCGAGTACTTCGTTTGCTTTATCGAGCAAGCCGCCGAGGCCCCGGCGCTGGGTGGGCTGCTGGGCTTGGCAGGAAAGGGAAGTTGCCAAAACAACGGTCGCGAGCAGATTGATTTTCAGATTCATAGCAAATTCCCGGAAGCGGGCAACTTCACCCGTTCACGCCGGGCCGTGTTTTTTTGTGTAGCTTTGGGCCGAATCGCAGACGAATCCGTGGGGCAAATCAAAGCCGATTTTTGGTCAGAACCCCTTCGATTTGCCCGGCTTAAGGAATTTTAACCGCAATGCAGCAAGTCACTGCCGAGGTCATCACGATTGGCGACGAAATTCTGTTCGGGCAAATCACCGACACCAACACCCAGTGGCTGGGCACCGAACTAACGGCCATCGGCATTCGGGTCGTGCGCAAAACCTCGGTTGGCGACAGTGCTCCAGCCATCCTTGAAGTCCTCGCCGAAGCCGAACGCCGCGCCGATGTCATCATCCTGACCGGCGGTCTTGGCCCCACCAAAGACGACATCACGAAAAAAACACTGTGCCAGTTTTTCGAGACCACGCTCCAACGCGTGCCCGAAGCCGAAGCGATGGTCGAGGCGTTTTTCGTCCGCCGGGGCCGCGCCCTGACCGACATCAACCGGCAGCAAGCCGATTTGCCCGTGGGCAGCACCTACCTGCCCAATCGCCACGGCACTGCGCCGGGCATGTGGTTTGAACGTGGAGGGCGGGTGTTTGTCAGCCTGCCGGGTGTGCCGCATGAGATGAAAGGCTTGATGGTGGAGGAAGTGCTGCCGAGGCTGAAAACGCAATTTCAGACCCCAGTTATTTTCCACAAAAACATCCTCACCATCGGCATCGGCGAGTCGTTTCTGGCCGAAAAAATCGCCGACTGGGAGGATGCGTTGCCGCCCCACCTTCGCCTTGCCTACCTGCCCAGCCTCGGCACGGTGCGCCTGCGGCTTACGGGCACGGGCCGCGAGGAAGCCACGATTGAGCGGGAAGTCAACGAACAGGTTGAACGCCTGCTGCCGCTGATTCAGGAATTCGTTTTTGGCTTTGATTTTGACGAAATCAGTGCGGTCATCGGCAGTCAGTTGAAGCAACGCGGATACACCGTCGCCGTTGCCGAAAGCTGCACGGGGGGCTACCTGGCCCACCAGTTCACCCGCGTACCGGGTAGTTCAGCGTACTTTCAGGGCGGGGTGGTGAGCTACGCGAACGAAGCCAAAACGGCCCTGCTCGGCGTAACTCCCGAAACCTTGCAGGCACACGGAGCCGTCAGCGAAGAAACCATCCGGCAAATGGCTGAGGGCGCGCGGCAGCGGTTTGGCACCACGTTTGGCCTCGCCACGAGCGGCATCGCCGGACCGGACGGCGGCACTCCCGAAAAGCCCGTGGGCACGATTTGGATTGCTGTCGCCACGCCCGAAACCACCCATGTACAGCGGCTCCAACTCGGCGGCAGTCGCGAGCAAAACATTCACCTGACGGCGCTGAACGTGCTGAATTTGTTGCGGAAAAACTTGATGCTTGAAGCTGGATGAAAAGCAAGATGCTGGATATGGGGTTGAAAGACAAGATGTTGGTAAATACTCAAGATACTGGATGAATTCATCCAACAGCCAGCATCCCGCATCTCGAAGTTTCATCCAGCATCCTGCCTTTCATCCAGCATCGTTCACCTTCACAACCAACTGAAACCCATGCCCCTCACTGACATGATGATGCCCAAAATGGGCGAAAGCATCCACGAAGCCACCGTGCTCAACTGGCTCAAACAACCCGGCGACCGCGTCGAGGCCGATGACTCGCTCCTCGAAATAGCCACCGACAAAGTGGACACCGAGGTGCCCGCCACGGTAAGCGGCATTCTGCGGGAAATTCTGGTGAAGGAGGGCGAAGTGGCCGTGATTGGCAAACCCATCTGCCGGATTGAAGAAACGAGCGACGTGGCGTCGGCGAGCGATACACCGGCGCCTGAACCCGTCGGGACCGAACTCGACGTGGCCGCCAGCCTTGAAGCCGAACTGATGAGCCGTCAGGTCATGGCGGGGCGGGCGGTTGAAACGTTCCCGGCGGCGGTTTCCAATGCCAGCCGGTTTTACTCGCCGTTGGTGCTGAACATTGCAAAGGAAGAAGGCATTTCCCAAACCGAACTCGATGCCATCCCCGGCACGGGAGCCGAGCAGCGCGTGACGAAGCACGACATCCTGGCTTACGTCAAAAACCGCCCGCAGGTCGGCGCGGCGGCCGTTTCCGCTCCCAAACCGGCAGCGGCGAAACCCGCAACGACCTCCTCCAACGGCGTGCCCCCGGCGTTCACGTCCGGTCACGACGACATCATTCAGATGGACCGGATGCGGAAGATGATTGCTGAGCGGATGGTGGAATCGAAGCGCATTGCCCCCCACGTGACGAGTTTCGTGGAAACCGACATGACAGCGGTTTGGAAGTGGCGGGAAAAAGCCAAGCGCGAGTTCCAGGACCAGTACGGTGAAGGACTGACATTCACGCCGTTGCTGGTCGAGGCCGTGGTGAAAGCCATCCGCGATTTTCCGCTCATCAACGTGCAGGTGGACGGCGACCGGATTCTGGTCAAAAAAGCCATCAACGTCGGCATGGCCGTGGCCCTGCCCAGCGGCAACCTCATCGTGCCCGTCATTCACCACGCCGACCAGTACAACCTCGTTGGGCTGACCAAAAAAGTGAACGACCTTTCCCGCCGCGCCCGTGAGAACAAGCTCAAAGCCGACGACCTCGCCGACGGCACCTTCACGGTTTCCAACATCGGCACCTTCGGCAACGTGATGGGCACGCCCATTATCCTCCAGCCCCAGGTGGCCATCATTGCCTTCGGCGCGATTCAGAAAAAACCCGCCGTGGTCGAAACCCCCGAAGGCGATTTCATTGGCATCCGCCACAAAATGTTCATCTCCCACAGCTACGACCACCGCGTGGTGGACGGCTCCCTCGGCGGCCAATTCGTAAAGCGGGTTTCGGATTACCTGGAAGGCTTTGACCCAGAGCGGCGGCTGGTTTAACGAGATCAGAGAGCAGAGAGTAGAGAGATGAGAGCGGAAAAAATCTATAAAATCCCTGCTCTCATCTCTCTACTCTCTGCTCTTTTTCCACCGCCGCCTTCAAACACACCTCCACCCGGCAGCCCCAATCGCCGGAGAAAAGCTGGAGGGTGCCGCCGTGGAGTTGGATGATTTGCCGGGAAATGCTCAGGCCGATGCCGGAACCCGTCTTCTTCGTCGTGAAAAACGGAATCAGCACCTTGTCGAGGGCTTCGGGGGCGATGCCGGGGCCGTTGTCGGTCACGGTGAGCATCACGTTGGCGTCGTTGGCCTCCGCCCGCAGCGTAATGACGGGCTTGGCCACGGCTACGACGCTTTCGAGGGCGTTTTTCACCAAGTTGATCAGCACCATTTCCACCTGCCCGCTGTCGGCCTGCACGAACAGCCCCGTGGTGCGCCTGGGGTAATCGAGCCGGACAAGGTGCTTGGTAGCGTCGGCTTGAGCCAATTTCACCACGCTCAGAATCAGTTCGTCCACCGAAACCGTGTCCATGCGCGGGGCGGGAATGGTGGTGTACTGCCGGTAGGCCTCCACGAACTGCATGAGGTTGATGCCCCGCTGTTCGATGGTGCCCAGGGCCTCCCGCAAATCGCTCACGGCTTCCGGGTCGGGATTGGCAACGGTCAGTTCGGCGTCCACGATGTGGCGCATGGTTGAAACCAGCGACACCACCGGCGTGAGCGAATTCATGATTTCGTGGCGGAGCACCTTCGTCAGGTTTTGCCAAGACTCCACTTCTTTTTGCTGCAACTCCGAGCGGATGTTTTGCAGGGAAACCAGCGTGATTTGCCGCCCCCGAAGCCGCACGGCAGTGGTGCGGACGCTGATTTCCTGCTCCTTGTCGGTGCGGTACACCTGCGGCGAACTGCCCGTTGACGTTTGAACCAGTCCCAGCAATTGCGGATGCAATCCGTGCAGTTCCTCGATCTGGCGAAGCCGGTAAATACCCAGCAGCCGCAGGGCCGCCTGGTTGACGAGTTCGACGTGCCCCGTGCCGTCGAAAGCCAGTAGGCCCACGCTCACGTGCTGCACCACCGTGTTGAGGTACTGGAGGTTGGCCTCCTTCTCGGCGCGGGTCTGGCGGAAGGCTTCGAGGACTTCGTTGAACTGCTGGTTCAATTCCTGAAACGACTTGCCCAGCGTGTCGTCGGCTTTGAAGGCCACGGCGAAGTCGGAAAACCGGACGGATTCGAGGAAGCGCGTCAGCTTGCGGTTGGCCACCGTCACGTGCCGGTAGAGCGCCGCCCCCTGCACCAACAGCAACACCCCGCCCAGCGCCACCCAGGCCCCCCGCCCCGCCGAAGCCCCCCACAGGCCGTACCCGACCAGCACGGCGCTGGCCGCGATGAGGAAAATGCGCAGGAGCAGGATGTTGGCGAAGCGGTTCATGCAATTTAGGAAGACTATTCAATGCTCAATGTTCAATGCGGTCCGCCGCGCGGTTCAATGCTCAACGTGAAATGAAGTTTCGTTGAGAATTGAACCGCGCGGCGGACCGCATTGAACATTGAGCATTGAACATTGAGCATTCTTCTTTTCGATTTACATCCCATATTTCTCCATCCGCCGGTACAGGGCCTGGCGGGAGAGGCCCAGTTCGCGGGCCACGTCGGTGATGTTGCCGTTGTGTTTCTGGAGGGCCGACTGAATCATTTTCCGCTCCATGTCTTCGATTTGAATGGCCTCCTGCACGTGGACGGTGGCTTGGGCGGGCGTGCTGCCGAAGTAAAAATCGCCTGGTTCGAGGGCGTTGCCCCGCGAGAGAATCACGGCCCGCTCGATGGCGTGCTGCAATTCGCGGACATTGCCCGGCCAGGCGTACTGCTGCAACTGCTTCACCAGCGCCGGGCTTAGCGCATCAACGGGGCGGTTGTACTGCTTGCTGTATTTTTTCAAAAACGCTTCGGCCAGCACCCGGATGTCGTCGCCGCGCTCGCGGAGCGGGGGAAGCTGGATTTCAATCGTGTTGATGCGATATAGCAAATCGGCGCGAAAAGCCCGCTGGCCGACGAGCTGGTGAATGGGCGCGTTGGTGGCCGTGATGAGCCGCACGTCCACGGGCCGGGGTTTGTTCGTGCCCACGCGGGTGACGGTGCGCTGCTGGAGCACCGTGAGCAATTTGGCCTGCTGGGGTAGGCTGATGTTGCCGATTTCGTCCAGGAAAATCGTCCCGCCGTTGGCTTCCTCGAAGCGCCCGGCCCGGTCTTCGCGGGCGTCGGTGAAGGCCCCTTTGGCATGGCCGAACAATTCACTTTCGAGCAGGCTTTCGCTCAGCGCACCCATGTCCACGGCCACGAAGGGCTTGTCGCGGCGCAGCGAGCGCTGGTGCAGGGCGCGGGCTACGAGGTCTTTGCCCGTGCCGTTTTCACCCAAAATCAATACGTTGGCATCAGTATCGGCCACGCGCTCGATGGTCTCGAACACCCGCTGCATGGCCGGGCTGGTGCCGACGATGGGTTGAGGGTTTGAGGGTTTGAGGGTTTGAGGGTTTGATGTCTGAGGCATAGGCCCTTCGCCTCCCGCCGCTTTCGCCACCAGCGCGTTTTGCAGCGTGCTCAGGAGTTTCTCGTTCTCCCAGGGTTTGAGCACGAAATCGGCGGCCCCGGCTTTCATGGCCCGAACGGCCATCTCCACGTCGCCGTAGGCGGTGATGAGCACGACGGCCAACTTCGGGTTCAAGTCAAGGATGCGGTCGAGCCACTCGAACCCTTCCTTCCCGCTGCTCACGTCGCGGGTGAAGTTCATGTCGAGCAGGATAAGGTCGTAGGGGTTGTTGCCGATGAGAAACGGAATCCGGGACGGATTCTTTTCGATGTCCACTTGTTTGAAGTGGCGTTTGAGGAGCAATTTGGCCGCCAGGAGCACGTCGGCGTCGTCGTCCACGATGAGGAGTTTGGCGGCTTGGGTGTCGGTCATGCGGGAGGCAGATTTCGGTCGGACTGGTTGGTTTTGAGGCGTTCAAATATAATTCCGCCCGCTGCAATGCCTGCACGCGTCAAAAAGGACGTATCCTTACCTTTGTGATTCACAACGGATTAGAGTTGAAAAAGGGCGCATTCAACAACTTTGTCCGAACCCTTTGCCTTGTCCGTGTCCGAACAAGAAACGTCCGATACCGGACAGGCATTTCCCCGGAAAATTGCCTAACGTGTTGATTTTCAGAAAAACAAACCATCTGGCACGGCTCTGGCAACGGATTGGGCCAGACAACTACCCTTCAACCAAGAGTTCCGAATTCATCCTCGCCATGGACCGCGCCTTACCGAAACGCTTCTGGACCCGCCAACGCATCATCCTCTCCGCCGGGGGAGTGTTGCTGGCCGCCGCGCTGACTTACGTATTTTTCCTCGCCGACCACCGCTCCAAACTGAACGTCGAGCGCGACAAAATCACGGTTTCGACCGTTTCGAGCGGGCCGTTTGAAGACTTCATTGCCGTGACCGGCGTCGTGCAGCCCCTGAAAACCATCCGCCTCGACGCCATCGTGGGCGGCTACGTGACCCAGAAACTCGTCGAGGGCGGCAGCATGGTCAAGCAGGGCGACATCATTTTGCGACTCGAAAACCAGAACCTGAAACTGAACTTTCTGCAATCGGAAACCGAAGCCAACCGCCTCGTCAACGACCTCCAGAACACCCGCCAGCGGTTGCGGGTGGAGCGCTTCACCCAGCGTCGGAACCTGACTCAACTCGATTTTCAACTCGACCAGGCAAAGGACACCTGGGAACGTCAGGCCAAACTATTTCAAGACAAGGCCATCCCGGAACAAGATTACCTCAGGGCCAAACGGGATTACGAAACACTCGTTGAGCAACGAAAAATTGAAGTCGAATCACAACAGTATCAGATCGAAAACGCTGCCCTGCAAATCAAACAGTTGGAAGGCACCCTGGCCCGCACGCAGAAGAACGTAGCCCTCTGGCAGCAGACCCTCGAAAACCTCGTCGTGAAAGCTCCGGTTTCGGGCATGCTCTCGTCGATTGACGTGGAGGTCGGTTCCAACATCAACCAGGGGCAGAACATCGGCCAGATTGACGACCTGAACGGCTTTAAAATGCGCGTCGGCGTGGACGAACATTACATCAGCCGCATCTTCCCCGGCCTGACGGGCACGTTTGAATTCAACGGCGACAAGCACCAGTTGACCATCAGCCGGGTGTACCCCGAAGTGCGCAACGGGCGGTTTGAAGTGGACATGGTGTTCGCGAAAGGTGCCCCGGCAGGCATCAAGCGCGGCCAGTCCTCGCCCATCCAGCTTGAACTCGGCAAGGCCGCCCAGGCTACGCTGCTCCCCGTAGGCGGGTTCTTCTCCGACACGGGCGGCAACTGGGTGTACGTGGTGGACAAATCGGGCAACCGGGCCGTGAAGCGCAACATCACGTTGGGTCGGAAAAATCCGGAATACTTTGAAGTTTTGGAAGGACTTCAGCCTGGTGAGCAGGTGATTACTTCTTCCTACGAAAACTTTGGCGACAATGAAGTGCTTGAATTTTAACCCTCTGACTCTTTCAATTTTTCTCCAAACGTCATGATTAGAACGGTCAACCTCCAGAAACTTTTCGCCACCGAAGAGGTGGAAACCACGGCCCTCAACGGCATTTCGATGGACGTGCAGGACGGCGAGTTTGTCGCCATCATGGGGCCGTCGGGCTGCGGCAAATCCACGCTGCTCAACATCCTCGGCCTGCTCGACAACCCCTCCGACGGCGAGTACCATTTTTACGGCACGGAGGTGGCCCGGATGTCGGAGCGGCAGCGGGCGCAGTTGCGCAAGGGCAGCATCGGGTTCGTGTTTCAGAGTTTCAACCTGATTGACGAGCTGACGGTGTACGAAAACGTCGAACTGCCCCTGCTCTACCTGAAAACCCCCGCTGACGAGCGCAAAAAACGCGTGGAAGAAGCCCTGGAGCGCATGAACATCATGCACCGCCGCAACCACTTCCCCCAACAACTTTCGGGCGGTCAGCAGCAACGCACGGCCATCGCCCGCGCCGTGGTAGCCAAGCCCAAGCTGATTCTGGCCGACGAACCGACGGGAAACCTCGACTCGACCAACGGCGAGGAAGTGATGAAACTGCTGAGCCAGTTGAACGACGAAGGCACGACCATCATCATGGTCACGCACTCTCCCTACGACGCGGGCTTCGCCCACCGGACGGTCAACTTATTCGACGGAAAAATCGTGACGGAAAATTTCCACGTCTGATTACGAAAACACCTCACCGACCGGCAGTTCGATGCCCGTGGCCGCGTCGGTGAGGGTTTGGTCGGTGGAGAAAAACTGGTATTTGCCGACGCCCGAATAGACCGAAATGGCCTGAAAACTGGGCATGACCAGCCAGCAGGATTTGACCCCCGCGTTGAAGTACCGCTCGAACTTGCTCAGTATTTCCTCGTGCGACTGGGACGGTGAGATGATTTCGATGACCGTCAGCGGCATGTCGGTCATCGACGTGACGTCGTGCAGAAAATCTATTTCCAGTTTGGGATAAATCGCGACGTCGGGCACGGCGTCGGGCCGCTCCGGCATCGTGAGGTTGATTTCTGGTAAAAAGCTAAATTTTTGACGGTAAGCAAGTTTCAGGGCAAATGCCAGATTACCCTGAACGACGGCATGATTGAGGGTGGGCCTGGGTTTTCCGCGTTCCAGTTCGTAGTCCGAAATCGGCTCGACGGTCGTTTGCACCTGCATGGCTCGACGAAGTTTTTTTCAAAACTACCAAAATTCAGATGTTCCGCAACTACCTCAAAATCGCCCTGCGCAACTTCTGGCGCAACAAAAGCTTCTCGGCCATCAACGTGCTGGGGCTGGCGCTGGGCATGGCGTGCAGTCTGCTGATTTTCCTCTGGGTGCAGGACGAGCGCAGCGTGGACAACTACCACGCCAACGGCGAAACCCTCTACCGCATCATGCACCGCCAAACCGGCGACGGCCAGACCAACGCCGGGCCGTGGGTGCCGGGCGTACTGGCGGAAGAATTGAAAAAGAAACTCCCTGAAGTGCAGTACGCCGCGCAGTGGTCGTGGGAGGAGGAACATACGTTTCAGGTCGGTGAAAAACTGCAAAAAGAAGAAGGCCGCTACGCCGGGGCCGACTGGTTCCGGATGTTCAGCGTGCCCGTGCTGGCGGGCAGCGCCGACCGCGCCCTCGACGGTCCTGATAAAATCGCTCTGTCGCGAAAACTCGCCGAGCGCTACTTCGGCAATCCGGTGGCGGCAGTGGGCAAATCGGTGCGCATCGACAACCGCAAGGATTACCTCGTCAGCGCCGTGTTTGAGAACGTACCGGAAAATACGTCGGAGAAATACGACTTTCTGTTTTCCTGGGCCGATTTCCTCCAGCAAAACGACTGGGCGAAGCAATGGGACAACAACGGCCCCCGCGCCTTCGTCCAACTCCGCCCCGATGCCGACCCGGACAAGGTGGACGCCAAACTGAAAAAATTCCTGAACCTGTTTCGCAAAGAAACGTTTCCGGAAGACCTGTTTCTCCAAAAATTCGGCGACGCCTACCTCTACAGCGACTGGCGGGGCGGTCAGCAAAACGGCGGACGCATCGAGTACGTGCGGCTGTTCAGCGCGGTGGCGGTGTTTCTGCTCGTCATTGCCTGCATCAACTTCATGAACCTGGCCACGGCCCGTTCGGAACGCCGCTCGCGGGAAGTCGGCGTGCGGAAGGTCATGGGTGCCGTGCGCCCGGCGCTGGTGCGGCAGTTTCTGAGCGAATCACTGCTCATCACGGCCCTGTCGGTGGGGTTGGCGGTGGGCTTGGTCGTGGCGCTGTTGCCCGCCTTCAACGAACTCACCCGCAAGCAGGTCTCCCTCGATTTTTCGGAACCCCAAACCTGGCTACTACTCCTCGGTGTAACGGCCATCACGGGCCTGGTGGCGGGCAGTTACCCGGCCCTGTACCTGTCGGGGTTCCAGCCCGTGCAGGTGCTCAAGGGGCGCTTCCGATTCACCCGGGGCGCGAAGACCTTCCGGCAGGGACTGGTGGTGTTTCAATTCGTGCTGTCCATCCTGCTCATTGTCGGGACGCTGGTGATGTACCGGCAGGTTCAGCTTCTCCAGCAAAAAAACCTGGGTTACGACCGCGAAAACCTGATTTACGTGCCCATCGAGGGCGAACTGGCGAAATCGTACCCGACGTTCAAGCAGGAATTTCTGCGGTCGCCGGGCATCATGCAGGTGTCGCGGATGAACACCACGCCGCACTCGATCAACAACAATACCCTGGGCGTGGAATGGCCGGGCAAAGACCCCAACGCCAAAATCATGTTCTCGCAGGCGTCGGTTGGCTACGACTTGCTGCCGACGATGGGCCTGACCATGAAAGCGGGCCGGGCATTTTCCCCCGATTTCAAAACCGACACGGCGGCGTACATCGTCAACGAAAAAGCCGCCGCGCGCATCGGCTACCAGGACCCCATCGGCAAGCCGCTCACGTTCTGGGGCAAAAAAGGCACCATCATCGGCGTGGTGAAGGATTTTCACTTCAACTCCCTGCACACGCCCATCGAACCGGCGGTGTTTCGCCTCACCGAGACCGAACCCTGGGGCCTGGCGCTCATCCGGACCCAGCCGGGGCAAACCAGGCAAGCCCTGGCCAGCCTCGAAACCGTGATGAAGCGGATGAATCCGAAATTTCCGTTCAGTTACCAATTTGCCGATCAGGAATACGCCCGGATGTACCGCAGCGAGCAGGTGCTGGAGCAACTGAGCAAATACTTTACGGCGCTCGCGGTTTTGATTTCCTGTCTGGGGTTACTGGGCCTGGCCATGTTCACCGCCGAACAACGGCAGAAAGAAATCGGCGTGCGGAAAGTGATGGGCGCGTCGGTTGCCAACATCGTCGCGCTCTTGAGCAAGGATTTCCTGAAACTGGTTGGAATTGCGTTTCTCATCGCTTCGCCCGCAGCCTGGTACGTGCTTTCGCGCATGCTCAGCAACTATGCCTACAAAGTGGACATCGCCTGGTGGGTGTTTGCCCTAGCCGGGGTGCTGGCCTTGCTCATCGCTTTCCTGACGGTGAGTTTTCAATCGGTGAAAGCGGCGCTGGCGAATCCGGTAAAAAGTTTACGAACGGAGTAGGCAGAATTCAGAATGAAAGCGGTCAGCCGCTGCGGCTGCATTTCTCCTGAATCCTGACTACTGAATCCTGACTCCTCACTTCCCCTTCCCTCCCATGCTCCGCAATTCCCTCAAAATCGCCTGGCGAAACCTCCGCAGCGGAGGTTGGTACTCGTTCATCAACATCGTCGGATTGGCCGTGGTGCTGGCCGTCAGCGTGTTGTTGTTCTGGTGGGTGAAAGACGAGCTCAGCTACGACCGCTTCCACGCCGACGCCGACCGGATGTACCGGGTCGTGGCCCACTTCGGCAAGGGCGTCGACGAAAACACCTGGTCGGGTACGCCCGCGCCCATCGCCGTGGCCGCCTCGCAGGACGTGCCCGGCGTGGAAGCCGCCGTGCGGGTGGCCGGGCTGTACACCTTCCGCACCTACAAAATCGGCGGGCGCTCGTTCACCGAAAAATTTGAGGACCAGGCGGTCGTGGACGAAAACTTCCTCGACGTGTTCAGTGGCTTTTCCGTTCGCACGGGCGACGCAAAGCAACCCTTCCCCACCCCCAACTCGGTCGTGCTGACGGAGGAAATGGCCCTGAAATTTTTCGGCACCCCCGACGCCCTCGGCAAGACGCTCATCGTGGCCGACAGCAACCGAGTGTTCACCGTCGGGGCCGTGCTCAACAACCTACCCGAAAATTCCTCGGTGAAGGCCAAGCTGTTTTTCCCGATGAGCCTCGCCAAGCGCACCTTCGGCGGCAACGGCGAGTGGAAACGGATGGACGACGACTGGGGCAATTATTATTTTGAAACCTTTCTCAAACTCGCCCCCAACACCGACTACTCCCAAATCGGCCCCAAGCTGACGCACATCCAGGCCCTGGCGCGGGGCAAGGACGGGGCCGGTTCGGACTACCGGCTCCAGCCTCTGAGCCAGATTCACCTCTACCAACCCGACGGAAAAGACACGGGCATGCAGCAGGTGCGGATGCTCGGCCTCGTGGCGGTGCTGTTGTTGTTCATCGGCTGCGTCAACTACGTGAACCTCACCACGGCCCGCGCCACCCGCCGGGCGAAAGAAGTGGGCGTGCGGAAAGTGGTCGGAGCCGAGTCGCGGCACCTGTTCGGGCAATTGCTGACCGAATCGCTGCTGACGATGGTGCTCTCCCTCGCTGTCGCGCTCGTGCTCATCCAGGCCCTGCTGCCGATCTACCAGGAGTTGACGGGGAAAACCACCGGCTTTTCGCTCCTCAACCCGCAGGTTTGGGCCGTGCTGCTGGGCACGCTCACGTTCACGGTGCTGCTGGCGGGCACCTACCCGGCTCTGGCGATTGCCTCGTTCGACCCGCTCCGTTCGTTGCGCGGTCGTGGCGCGCAGTCGGGCCAGGCCGGGCTGCGCCGGGTACTGGTCGTCACGCAGTTTGCACTGGCCACGGGACTCATCATCGGCACGATGGTCATCGGCGGGCAACTCCGGTTCATGCGGGAAAAAGACCTGGGTTTTGACAAAGAACACACCTTCATGTTCGAGGTCGGTGCGGATGCCGAACGCTTCCGGAAGGAACTAGCCAAAGAAAGCAGCATCCGCGCCGTGGTAACGGCAACGAGTGGCCTGCTCGGCGGCGGCGGCAGTACCGGCGACACCGATTGGGACGGCAAGGCACCGGGCCGGTCGTTCATCGTCCAGCAAATGGGCGTCAGCGCCGACTTCATCCCGGCCTACGGCATTAAACTGGCGGCGGGCCGAAATTTCACCGGAACAAAGGCCGATTCCGCAAGTTTCATTCTCAACGAAACTGCCGTCCGGGAGGCGGGCATCACCGGCCCGGTGGGAAAACGGTTTAAGTTTCACGAAATCGAAGGCCGCATCATCGGGGTTGTGAAGGACTTCAACACCCAGTCGGCCCGGCAGGCCGTCGAACCGATGCTGCTCTTCAGTTTTCCGCAGTACAACGGCGTGGTGCACGTCAAAACCACCGGTGCGGACGCCGCGCGGGCCATCGCCGCCGCCGAACGGCTCTGGAAAAAATCCAGACCCGGCGTGCCCTTCGAGTACAGTTTCCTCGACCAGACCTACGACCGTATGTACCGGGCCGAGCAGCGCATCGGCAAGTTGTTCAACTTCTTCGCGGGCATCGCCATTCTGGTTTCCTGCCTGGGTTTGTTTGGCCTCGCCGCCTACACCGCCGAGCAACGGACAAAGGAAATTGGCGTGCGCAAGGTGCTGGGGGCCAGCGTGGGCAACATCGTGGCCCTGCTCTCGAAGGATTTCCTGAAACTCGTGCTGGTGGGTATTTTCATCGCTTCGCCCCTGGCCTGGTACCTGATGAACGGCTGGTTGCAGGGTTTTGCCTACAAAATTTCCATCGGCTGGTGGGTGTTCGCCCTGGCGGGTCTGCTGGCCGTGGGCATTGCGCTGCTGACGGTGAGTTTCCAGTCGGTGAAAGCCGCCCTGACCAATCCGGTGAAATCGTTACGAACGGAGTAGAGGGAGAAGGGAGACGAGTGGAAAAATTCCTTGCTTCCCATCCTCCCTCTCGTTCCCTCCCCTCCTCCCTTTCCTCCCTCTACCTCCATGCTCCGCAATCACCTCAAAATCGCCCTGCGCCGCCTCCTGCGCGACCGCACCTTTTCGCTCCTCAATCTCGTCGGACTGGCCGTCGGACTGGCTACGACCCTGCTCATTTTTGAATTCATCGCTTACGAGTGGTCGGCCAACCGCTTTCACGCCAACTACGCCACTCTCTACCGGTTGGTGCTGACTGAGAAGCAGCAAACGAATGAATATTACCTTCCCCCCGGCTGGGGGAAGGTAATCCGTGAAAAGTTCGCGGACGTCCGGGGCGTGGTGCGGGTGGCGGCGGGCATTGGCGCGGGGCTGTTCTCAACCACGGGCATGTCGCCCGTGTCGTTTCGGGAGAACCAGGTGATTTTTTCGGACGGAGATTTTTTCCGCTCCTTCACGTTCCCCTTCGTTTCGGGCAGCAACACCCTCGACCAACCCCAGACCCTGGCCCTGTCCGCGTCGTTCGCCCAAAAGCTATTTGGCAACGCCAGCGCCGTTGGCAAAACGCTGAACGTGAGCAATCAATTCGGCACGACGCTGTACACCGTGACCGGCGTTTTCGCCGATTTTCCGGCGAATTCTGACCTTCAAACCCACGCCGTGCTCGCCTTTTCGACCCTCAACAGCGCCGCCAACCGGAGTGGCAACGACTGGGCCGACCCGAATACCCTCGACTCGGGTTTCATCAATCTCTACTTCCACCTCAACGAGACGACGAATCCTGCCGAACTCGAAGGCCGACTCACGGCCTTTCTGCGCCAGGCCGACCCCGAAGCCCGCGACAAAACCCTGCACCTCCAGCCGTTCCGGGAGTTGCACCTCGCCCCGACGTTCAGCTACCCCTTCCAGACGTACGGCAGCCTCACCCTCGTGGTGTCGCTGGGGGGCGTGGCCCTGCTCGTGCTGCTCATCGCCTGGGTCAACTACGTGAACCTCTCGACGGCCCAGGCCCTGCGCAAGGCCAAGGAAGTGGGCGTGCGCAAAGTCATCGGTGCCCAAACGCGGCAGTTGATGGGGCAGTTTCTGACCGAAACCGCGCTGCTCAGCCTGGGTAGCGTCGTGCTTGGTGTGCTGATGGCGCTGGCGTTGCAGGAAATTTTCAACGAATTCACGGGGAAAAACCTCTCGTTGGCCGTACTCGGTCCGTCGGGGTTCTGGCTAGGACTGCTGGGCCTCATCCTGCTCACGGCGCTGTTTTCGGGAGGGTACGTGGCGTTCGCTCTGAGCCGGCAGCGGCCCATCGTGGCACTGCGCGGTCAGGTTTCGTTCGGCAAGCGGCAGTTTACCCTGCGACAGGTGCTCGTGGTGTTTCAGTTCGGCATTTCGGTGGTATTCATCGTCGCTACGCTCGTGATGTACCAGCAGCTTCAGTTCATGCGGAACAGTACGCTGGGCCTGAAGCTCGATCAGTTGCTCGTCATGGCCGGGCCGAGTTTGGCCACCGACGACCAGAGCCTGAAAAACGATGCCTTCAAGCAGGAGCTTGCCCGGTTGCCCTTCGTTCAGAAAGTCGCGGCGTCGAACAACGTACCCGGTCAGGGCTACAACTTCACCACGGCGGGCATCACCCGCCCTACCCCCGCCCCCGGCGACGAGAAGAAAAGCTACCGGATGTTCATCGCCGACCACAATTTTTTCGAGACGTTCGGCATTCCGCTCACGCAGGGAAGAACGTTCACGAAAGCCGAGGCCGACGCCAGTTGGAACAACGCCCACCGGGTCATCGTCAACGAAAGCGCGGCCCGGCAACTGGGATTTGACCCGAAAGGCCCCGTTGCCGGCCAACGAATTTTGTGGGGGAAGGAATTTGAAATCGTCGGCGTCGTGAAGGACTACCACCACCTTTCGATGCACCAGGCCATCGATCCGGTAATTTACCTCGCTTCGGTGGGCCACGGGTATTTCACGGTCAAGACCGACGTCCGCGAACTGCCTGCCAAACTGGCGACGCTCGAAAATCTGTACAAACGAACCTTTCCGGGAAATCCGTTCGACTTCTTTTTTGCCGACGAGGCCTACGACCGGCAGTTCCGGGCCGAGCGGCAACTCGGGCAGGTGTTTGTGGCCGCATCGCTCGTGGCGATTTTGATTGCCTGCCTGGGCATTTTCGGCCTCGCCGCCTTCGCCGCCCAGCAGCGGACGAAAGAAATCGGGGTGCGGAAAGTGCTGGGAGCCAGCGTGGGCAGCATCGTGGCCCTGCTCTCGAAGGATTTTTTGAAACTCGTCGCCGTGGCCATCGTCATCGCCTCGCCCCTGGCCTGGTACCTGATGAACGGCTGGTTGCAGGATTTTGCCTACAAAATTTCCATCGAGTGGTGGGTGTTCGCCCTGGCCGGATTCCTGGCGGTGGGCATCGCACTGCTGACGGTCAGTTTTCAGTCGGTGAAAGCGGCGCTGGCGAATCCGGTGAAAAGCCTGCGAACGGAGTGATTTCAGAGAAAATCGTTGAGGTCGAGTTGCAACACGTCAGAGAACGAAGTCCGGTCGCTCAGGTGGCCGACGCCCTTCCGATATTTGTACCAGCGCCCATTTTTGTATTCGTAAACGAAACCCTCCACGACACCGTACTGATTTTCCTCGATGAGCCTGACCACTTTTTGCAAGTCATTGGCCAGGCCGTTGGGGTGGCAAACTTCGATGATAATCCGGGTTTGCTCAGCCTCATTGTCGTAGAGCAACACATCGGGCACCGGGCTGGTCTGACCTTCGTCGATCATCGTTTCGGGCAGCGGTTCAAGATCGATTTCTCCGTTGACGTAGTACAACACCCCCAGCCCCGTCGTGAGCTTGCTGATGATTCGTTGGTGCTGCCTGGGAGCATTGATACCCATGAGAAGGGCTTCTTCGGTCGTCACCATCGCCGTGTCGGTTGTTGCTTCAAACCTACTCAATTTCTTGTGCTTGCAAATCGCCTGAACCGATTTAACCCGCAGCAAGCGGTCAGACGCCGGTCTGAACCGATTAAAATAGCTTCATCATAAAATTATTTCCAGACAAATTATTTTTTTTTCGGAAAAGCCTTTCTTTTGTCCGTCAAACATCTGGGTGGACTATGGGCGCTACCATCACAATCCGGCGAGGTTACGACCTGAAGCTGAACGGGACTGCCCAACCCCAAATTACGCCCCTCCCCCCTTCGGACGTCGTCGCCGTCAAACCACCCGATTTTCCCGACGTTACTCCCCGCCTCGCCGTCGAACCCGGCCAGGAGGTACTTGCCGGTCAGGTGCTTTTTACCGACAAACAACGCCCCGACCTCCGGTTCACTTCCCCCGTCAGCGGCGAAGTGGCCGAAATCGTGCGGGGCGAAAAACGACGGATTCTTGAAATCCGCCTCCTCGCTGACCGGGAGACCCGCTACGTGGCTTTCCCGGCCAGTTCGCCCGATGCGCTGAGCCGCGACGAACTCATTGCCCGCCTGCTCGAAAGCGGATGCTGGGCCTACGTTCGCCAGCGCCCCTTCAACCTGATTGCTGACTCACAGCAGGTTCCAAAAGCGATTTTCGTTTCCTGCTTCGATTCGGCCCCGTTGGCACCCGACCTTGCCTTCGTCATCCAGCAGGAACCCGATGCCTTCCGAACCGGGTTGGGCGTTTTGAAAAAACTGGCCAACGGCAACCTGCACGTCTCGTTTTCGGCCCAATCGAACGGGTTTTCTCGGCACGAAGCCTTCGTTGACATTCCGACCAACTGCCGGCACGTTTTCAAAGGCCCGCACCCGGCGGGCAACGTAGGCATTCAGGTGCACCATCTCGACCCGCTCCGCAAGGGCGAAGTGGTGTGGTACGTGCATCCGCAGGACGTCATCGTCCTCGGGCGACTGTTTACCGCAGGACACTACCGGGCCGAACGTCTGGTGGCCCTGACGGGCAATTGCGTCCGCCAACCCCGGTATTTTCGCCTCGTCGGTGGCCAGCACCTGCCTTCGGTGCTTACCGGCGAACTCACCGACGACCGTTGCCGCATCATCGAAGGCAACGTGCTGTCGGGCAAAACCAGTTCGTTCAACGCCTTTCTTTCCTTTTACACCCAGCAGCTTACCGCCATCGCCGAAGGCGACCAGCCCGAATTTCTCGGCTGGCTGGCCCCCGGTTTTCAGAAACTGAGCTTGTCGCGCACCTTTTTTTCCTGGCTGTTTCCCAACCGCACCTACGACCTCACCACCAACACCCACGGCGAGGAGCGGGCGTTTGTGATGACAGGCCAGTACGAAAAAGTGTTGCCGATGAACATTCTGCCCGTGTACCTGCTCAAGGCCATTCTGGCCAAAGACGTCGAACGGATGGAGCAGTTGGGCATTTACGAAGTTTCGGAAGAAGATTTCGCCCTGTGCGAATTCGTCTGCACCTCCAAAATCGACGTGCAGCGCATCATTGCCGAGGGCCTCGAACTCGCCCGCCGCGAGGGCTGAACGGCCGCCATTTTCTGAGTACACCTCTCATCAACGTTGAAGACGGGCTTCGCGCGGAGGACGTGGTTTTGGGAAACATCCGATTTCCCGACAAACCGCGCCCTTCGCGGGAACCTCAAACGCGGTTCGTTTTCACCTATCCGATCAGGTTCACGCTTTACCCACCGTTGTATGAAATTCGTCCGGAAGGCCGTTGATTCGGCCAAACCCCATTTCTCGAAAGGCGGGCGTTTTGAAAAGCTACACCCCGCTTTCGACGCCCTCGAAACCTTCCTCTTCGTGCCCGGCCACACCACCGCCGGGGGCGTCCACGTTCGCGACGCCATGGACCTCAAGCGGACGATGTTCACGGTCGTCATCGCCCTCATTCCGCCCCTGCTGTTTGGGATGTACAACGTGGGCTACCAGCATCACCGGGCTTACGGCATGGAGGTGTCGGTGCTTGATAATTTTCTGTTCGGGTTCTGGAAAGTCCTGCCCATCGTCGTCGTGTCGTACGCGGTGGGGCTGGGCGTGGAGTTCGTTTTCGCCATCCTACGCGGGCACCAGGTCAGCGAGGGGTATTTGGTTACGGGAATGCTGATTCCGTTGACCCTGCCCGTGACGATTCCGCTGTGGATGGTCGGATTGGCGGCGGCCTTTTGCGTCGTGCTGGGCAAGGAAGTCTTCGGCGGCACGGGCATGAACTTCATGAACCCCGCCCTGCTGGCCCGATGCTTCTTGTTTTTCGCTTTCCCGGCCTACCTGTCTGGCGACATTTGGACGGACCTCTCGCCCGAACCGGGCCGCGCCGTGATCGATGCGTACAGCGGAGCGACCAATCTCGTTACGTTCGATACTAATTTCACCAAACTGCCTCCGGTCTCCGATTTATTCTGGGGCTTTGAGCAGGGTTCCATCGGCGAAACCAGCGTGGCGGCCTGCCTGCTGGGGGCCTTGCTGTTGGTGGTGACGGGCGTGGGAAGCTGGCAAATCATCGTGGCCTGCTTCCTGGGTGCGCTGGGCACGGGCCTGCTCTTCAACGGCCTCGCTCCCGCTGACCTGCCTACGCACTCGATGCACACCCCGGCCCATTACCACTGGCTGCTCGGTGGGTTTGCCTTCGGGGCGGTTTACATGGCCACCGACCCGGTCAGCGCCGCCCACACCGCCACGGGAAAGTGGATTTACGGCCTGCTCATCGGGGTCTTCACGGTGGTGCTGCGGGTGTTCAACCCCGCTTACCCCGAAGGCGTGATGCTGAGCATCTTGCTAATGAACGTCTTCGCCCCACTCATCGACCACATCGTCGTGGAGCGTCACATCAAACACCGACTCAACCGTGCATAGCAACCGATACACCCTGCTGTACGCCTCCGGCCTGTCGGTCGTGACGGCGATTCTCCTGGCGGTGGCCGCCGAAGCGCTCAAACCCGCCCAGGAGGCCAACGTGGCCCTGGAGAAAAAAGCGAACATTCTGCGCTCGGTGCGGCTCGATTTCGACGACCGGCGGCAAATCGAGCAAACCTACGCCGAGCGGGTGCGGGAGTTGGTCGTTGACGGCAGCGGAAACGTGATCAACGGCGCTACAGTCGCCGACCTTGACGCCGAGGCGACCCCACCCACCGACCCGAAGCAGCACCGGATGGCCCTCTACGAATACACCCACGAGGACGGAAAAAAATACTACGTCGTCCCGCTCCGGGGCACGGGCCTCTGGGGGCCGATCTGGGGCTACGTATCCCTGGCCAACGATTTCGACACAGTGTACGGGGCCTACTTCGACCACAAGGGCGAAACGCCGGGCCTCGGGGCCGAAATCGCCGAGACTCCGTTTCAGGAGCAGTTTCAGGGTAAAAAAATCCGCTCCTCCGACGGGCAGTTTGTGTCGGTCCGGGTGCTGAAAGCCGCCGACAAAACGCCCGTCGGGGCCGATCACCGGGTGGACGCCATCTCCGGGGGAACGATCACCTCGCGGGGCACCGACCTGATGCTCCGCGACGGGATTCAACCCTACCTGCCCTATTTCGAGAATTTAAAAAAACGTCCGACTTCCTAAACCTCTGAACGCATGAGTACCGAAACCACCACCGCGCCAACCACCGTGCCCGCACTGGAAACGCCCGCAGCCGTTCCGAAAAAAAAGAGTGAGGCGCTTTTCTCGAAAAAAAACGTCCGGGTGCTGCGCGACCCGCTCGACGACAACAACCCCATCACGGTGCAAATCCTCGGCGTCTGCTCGGCCTTAGCCGTGACGGTGCAGATGAAACCGGCCCTGATCATGGCCCTGGGCGTGACGCTCGTGACGGCTTTTTCCAGCCTCACCCTGTCGCTCATCCGCGACTCCGTGCCTAACCGCATCCGCATCATCGTGCAGTTGATCGTCGTCGCCACGCTCGTCACGATGGTGGACCAGTTGCTGAAAGCCTTCATGTACGACGTCAGCAAGCAGCTTTCGGTGTTTGTGGGGCTGATTATCACCAACTGCATCGTGATGGGACGCCTCGAAGCCTTTGCGATGGCCCAGAAGCCCTGGCCCTCGTTCCTCGATGGCATCGGCAACGGCCTGGGATACGGACTAATCCTGCTCGCCGTCGCCACCATCCGCGAACTGTTCGGCTCAGGGTCGCTGCTGGGCTACAAAGTGGTACCCCAATGGGCGTACGACCACGGCTACGTCAACAACGGCCTGATGGTGCTGCCCCCCGCCGCCCTGTTCATCATCGGCCTCCTCATCTGGTGGCACCGCAGCCGGAACCGGAAGTTGGTCAACGTGTCCTGAATCGGTGGTTGTTGGTTGATGGTTGTCAGTCTGATGTAGTTCTGACAATTAACAACCATCAACCAACAACTAACAACCAACAACAAATCATGCAACCCCTCATAAACCTCCTCATCAAGGCCATCTTCGTCGAAAACGTCATTTTCGCGTTTTTCCTAGGGATGTGTTCCTACCTGGCCATTTCCAAGAAAATCAAAACGGCTTTCGGGCTGGGTATCGCCGTGATTTTCGTGATGATCCTCACCACCCCGCTCAACTACCTGATTCTGCGGTATTTCCTCCAGGAAGGCGCACTGGGCTGGATTCACCCTTCACTCGCTTCGGTGGATTTGACCTTCCTGGCTTTCATCCTGTTCATTTCGACCATCGCCGGAGCGGTGCAGTTGGTCGAGATCGCCTTCGAGCGGTTCCTGCCCGCGCTGTACACCTCGCTCGGCATTTTCCTGCCCCTGATCACGGTCAATTGCTCCATCCTGGGTGCGTCGCTGTTCATGCAGGAGCGCAGGTACGATTTCGCCGAAACCTTCGTGTTTTCCATCGGCGCGGGCGTCGGGTTTTTCCTGGCCATCGTGCTGCTGGCCGCCGTGCGCGAACGCCTGCGGTATTCCAACATCCCCCAGCCCCTCCAGGGCCTAGGCATTGCCATGATCATCACGGCACTGATGGGTCTGGCTTTTCTGAGTTTTTCGGGAATACAGCTTTAAGGAAGTTTGAAGTTCGTAGTTTGAAGTTGTCGGTGCGGATACTCCAAACTTCAAACTGCGAACTTCAAACACTGAACCTCAACCTACAAGTCATGCTGCCCATCCTCACCACGAGCATCGTCGTTTTTGTGCTGGTCGTGCTGCTGTTCGCCTTCCTGATTTTGCAGGCCAAAGACCGGCTCCTGCCCCAGGGCGAAGTGGCGTTGGTCATCAACGACTCCCCCACCCCGCTGAAGGTCAAACCCGGTGCATCGCTGCTCTCGACCCTGGCCGAGCGCAACCTGTTCCTGGCTTCGGCCTGCGGCGGGGGGGGCACCTGCGCCATGTGCAAGTGCCACGTACTCGAAGGGGGCGGCGAAGTGCTGCCCACCGAAACCAACCACCTTAACCGACGCCAGGTGGCCGAAAACCTACGCCTGGCCTGCCAGGTGAAGGTGAAGCAGGACATGGTCATCCGGGTGCCCGACGAGGTGTTCGGGGTCAAAAAATGGGAGTGCGAGGTGGCTTCCAACGAAAACGTTTCGACGTTCATCAAGGAATTCGTGGTGAACCTGCCTCCGGGCGAAACACTCAAATTCCGCTCCGGCGATTACATCCAGATCGACGTGCCTGAAACGACCATCAATTTCAAAACCGACCTGTACAACATCGCCCCGCACTTCCGCGACGATTACGACAAGATGGCCATCTGGAACCTGAAAACCGTCGTGGACGAGTCGGTGTTTCGGGCTTATTCGATGGCCAACCACCCCGCCGAGGGCAACCGGATCATGCTCAACATTCGCATCGCCACGCCCCCGTGGGACCGGGCAAAAAAGGCGTTTCAGGAGGTGAATCCGGGCCTGTGTTCGTCGTACATTTTTTCCCGAAAACCAGGGGACAAGGTGACCATCAGCGGACCGTTCGGGGAATTTCACATCAAAAACACCGACAAGGAAATGGTGTACATCGGCGGGGGCGCGGGCATGGCTCCCCTGCGGTCGCACATTTTCCACCTGTTTCACACCCTGAAAACTGACCGAAAAGTGTCGTTTTGGTACGGGGCGCGGAGCAAGCGGGAGATATTTTACGAGGAAGATTTCCGGGCCATCGAGCGGGAGTTTCCTAATTTCCGCTTTGAAATCGCCCTGTCCGAGCCGCTGCCGGAAGACAACTGGACGGGCTACGTGGGGTTCATCCACAAAGTTGTGCTCGACCAGTACCTCATGAACCACCCCGAACCCGAAGACATCGAATACTACCTCTGCGGCCCACCGCTGATGCTCTCGGCGGTGCAAACGATGCTCGACAACCTGGGAGTGGCCAAAGAAAACGTGGCGTTCGATGATTTCGGGAGTTAGGGCTGCGTCAGCGATGAGCTTGCTGTTGTTGGCTTGTCAGGAACCCACCCCTCGCTTCATGCGGCTCGAAGGGCAGGCCCAGGGCACCACCTTCCGAATCGTGTACGCGGGGCGTGCGGATTATTCCAAATCCATCGACAGCCTGTTCCGGGTCATCGACCGCAGTTTGTCGCTTTGGGACACGGCCTCCATCATCTCCGGCTTCAACGCCAAGCGCCCGAACGTGCGCGCCGACGGGCATTTTGAAACCGTGTTTGCCAAAGCACAGGAAGTTTCCCGCCAAACCGGCGGCGTGTTCGACGCCTCCGTCGGGCCGTTGGTGAAAGCCTGGGGGTTCAGCCGGAAAAAAGGCTTGGCACCACCCACGCCCCGGCAGGTGGACAGCCTGCGGCAGCTCGTTGATTTTAGAAAAATGAGCCTGGTAAACGGCGTGTTGGTCAAAGGGCATCCGGGCATGGACGTGGACCTCAACGCCATCGCGCAGGGCTACACAGTGGACGTGATGGCGGAGTTTCTCCGAAAAAAAGGCATCCCCCGGTACCTCGTCGAAATCGGCGGGGAAGTGCGGGCCGCCGGACTGAACGAGCGGGGGCAGCCCTGGCAAATCGGCATCGACAAACCCACCGACAGCCTCACCGCCGGGCGATCCCTGCAAACGGTGGTACCGCTGCGCGACCAGGCCCTGGCCACGTCGGGAAGCTACCGGAAGTTCATCGTTGTGAAGGGTCAGAAATTCAGCCACGCCATCGACCCGCGCACCGGGTACCCGGTCACGCACCGCTTGCTGAGCGTTTCCGTGAAAGCGGGTGATTGCGCAACGGCCGATGCCTACGCGACGGCGTTTCTGGTGATGGGCCTGGAAAAAGCCTTGCCCATCGCCCGCCGCCTGAAACTGGAGGTGTACGGCATTTCCTCGTCGCCGGACGGGCACCTGGTGACCTACGCCACGCCGGGCTTTTTCTGACGAACGGCGGGCAGTTCAGCCGTTTCCTGGCCGCACGCCTCTCCCGGTTTGCGCCCGCAAACCCCGCACACGACGCCTTCGTTTTGCAGGTAGAGGCTGTTGCCGGCGCAGGTACCCCGAAAACTGCTGCCTTTCACGAGCAACAACCGCACGCCGAGCAGGGCCACGGCGAGGAGGGTGAAGGCGACGGTTAGGGCGACGACGAGCAGCATCGGTAAAAAATTGGAGGTCAGTACGGTGCATTTCCGGCATCGAATTTAATTTTTTTCGGAATTTCTTGAACCCCTGGGTTGAAAAGAATACATTCGTTCACGCAAACTTTTCCTAAACCTTTCATCCTGAAATCGTTATGAACTCGGTTAAAAACCTCCTCGCGCAAAAGCCCCAGTCCAACGTCTGGAGCGTCCCCCCCCAGGCCATGGTCATCGACGCCCTGTTGTTGATGGCCGAAAAAAACATCGGTGCCCTGGTCGTCCTGGACGGCGACGAACTCGTTGGCATTTTTTCCGAACGGGACTACGCCCGCAAGGGCATCGTGCAGGGCCGGAGCGCCAAAACCACGCCCATCACTGAGGTGATGACCCCGAAGGTCTTCACCGTCAGCCCGCAGATGGACATCCTGGACTGCATGCGGTTGTTCAGCGAAAAACGCTTCCGACACCTGCCCGTCGTCGACGAAGGCAAAGTCGTGGGCGTGCTCAGCATTGGCGACGTCGTGACGTCGATCATGAACGACCAGAAAAACCACATCGAATACCTGGAGCAGTACATCAGCCACGGATGAGGAGGGAGCATCGCGTCGATTTCCATTCCCACCTTCCCTCACCTCCTCCATGAGCCTGCTTCTCATCGCCGTCTTCCTGATCGGCTACGCCCTCATTGCCCTCGAACACCCCCTGAGCCTCGACAAAGCCGCCACGGCCCTGCTGACGGGGGTGTTCTGCTGGCTTATCCTGCTGGCCGGTTTTGAACAGATGCCCGCGTTTCAGGGGCAGACGTTCACGAATGAGGTGATTCACACGACCCTCGAAGAATCGCTGTTCGAGCACCTGGGCGAAATCGCCGGAATCTTGTTTTTCCTGCTCGGTGCCATGACCATCGTCGAACTGGTCGATGTTCACGATGGCTTCCGGGCCATCACCAGCCGCATTTCGACCACCAACCGGGTCACGCTCGTCTGGATTATTTCGTGGGTGTCGTTTTTCCTTTCCGCCGGGCTGGACAACATGACCACGGCCATCATCATGTGCGCCCTCCTGCGGCGCATCGTGCCCAACCGCGAAGACCGCTGGCTGATGGGAGGCTTCGTCATCATCGCCGCCAACGCGGGCGGGGCCTGGTCGCCCATCGGCGACGTGACGACGATTATGCTCTGGATTGGCGGGCAGGTGACGACCCTCCCCATCATGCAGGCGCTGATTTTGCCGTCGGCGGTGAGTTTGCTGGTGCCCCTGCTGGCGGCGAGTTATTTTCTGCGGGGGCGACTCGAAGCGGCCCCCGAGGTGGCAACCGCTGAACTTGCTCACGTGCGCACCACGCCCGCCGAACAGAATGTGATGTTCGTCCTGGGCGGCGCGGGGTTGGTTTCGGTGCCCGTTTTTAAATACTTCACGCACTACCCGCCATACCTGGGCATCTTGCTTTCGGTGGGGTTGTTGTGGTACTTCACCGAATTTTTGCACCGGGGCAAGGAAGACCAACTTCGCCACGATTTTTCAGTGGCTTCGATGCTGCACCGCATCGACACGCCCAGCATTCTGTTTTTCCTGGGAATCCTGCTCGCCGTGGGTTCGCTCGACACGTCAGGACACCTGCGGCTGGCGGCGGAAGGGCTGAACCAAGCCTTCAGCGGGAACATCTACGTCATCACCACGCTCATCGGGCTGCTCTCGGCGGTGGTCGACAACGTGCCCCTCGTGGCCGCTTCGATGGGCATGTACCCACTGACTACCTACGCCCCGGACGCCGATTTCTGGAACCTCATCGCGTACTGCGCGGGCACGGGCGGGAGCATCCTCATCATTGGTTCAGCGGCGGGCGTGGCCTCGATGAGCATTCTCAAAATCGATTTTTTGTGGTACTTCCGGCGCATTGCCGGGTACGCCTTGCTGGGCTACCTCGCGGGGATTTTGGTGTACGCACTGACGCATTGAGCCTGGCGGCGTTGCAACTGTCCGTGAGCGAACAAAAACTGTCCGCCAACGGACAGTTTTTTTGTTTACTGCGAAATAATTTCCTGAAAATCAATGCACTTTTTTCGTGGCACGGGCCTTTGACGGGGCGTCTGGGGCAGTGGCTTCGCACGGTTCCACGTTTGGCGTTCCCGCGCTAAATCGCGCCATCATCCCGGGCCAATCCTAAACTGATTTTCCATGAAAAGTTCGTTGACGCTCCTCCTGCTTTTGCTCGCGACCGTCGGTTCGGTGGTTGCCCAAACCCGCGTGCTGCGCAAGAGCGTGGACGACAGTGGGCGCCGAATGGTGGTCGAAATCGACCTCGAACGGAACGGCCAACCGGAGTATTTTAAAGGAAAATTTGACGTGTCGCGGATGGACCGGCGGGGCAAAGAGCGCCTCCTGAATCACCTCCTCGATTCGCTTTCGCTGCCCCGTGACGCCCAGCGCGTGGCCCTGCTCGACAACGCCGATTCGGCGGAACCCGACGGGACGGAAGCCGAAGCGCGGCAACTCCACGGTGCAGCGCAGGCCCGGGAGGCGCAGGCCCGAAGAATCGCCTCAGCCCTGGAAAAAGCCACCCTGGCGCGGGAAAAGGCGGTGCTTGAAACCAAAGCCGGTGCCGCAGCCCCGGCGGCCAGCGTGCCCGCGCCCGCAACGCCTCCGGTTGAATTGGAGTCGCTCGTGCCCGACTCGCAGCCCGTGCCGTACTCCCGCTCCATCGACGACAACCCCGCCACCGGCACCCTGCGGATGCGCTACGTGTACCACCGCGAGGGCGACGAGCGCGTGTACGAACGCACCGTGGACGTTCGGGGAAAATCGCAACGCGAGAAAAAGCGGCTCGTGGAGGAAACCGAGCGGCTCTGGAACCTGAGCCTGACGAATCAGCCGCTCTGAGGTCACTTTTCTACGAAAATCAACCCTAAACACCGCGAACTCCGTTCGCGCACTCCCATGTTCCGCAACTACCTGAAAATCGCCTTCCGGAACCTCTGGAAGTACCGGGGCCACACGGCCATCAACGTCGTCGGGCTGGCGGTGGCGTTTTGCAGCGCGCTCTTTTTGTTCCTGACGGCGTATTTCACCTGGAGTTACGATCGGTTCCACGCCGACACGGACCGCCTGTTTCGCCCGTATTTCGTGACCAACCGTCCTGACCGGACGGACAAGTCCGCGTCCATGCCCTACCCGTTCACTCCGGCGCTGAAGCAGGAATTTACGGAGGTGGACGGCGTCACGCGGTTGATGTGGACGAGTGCCGTCGTGCAGCGGGGCGATAAGCAATTCACGAAGCAGGTTCGCTGCGCCGATCCGGACGTCCTGACGATGTTCTCATTCCCGATGCTCCAGGGCGACGCCCGCTCGGCGCTCAATAGCCTGAGCAGCATCGTCATCAGCGAAAACATGGCCAACGACGTGTTTGGCTCCGAGAATCCGCTGGGCAAGCCGCTCCGGGTGCGGGGCTTCGGGGACTGGCAAACGTTCCTGGTGACGGGCGTCCTGGCCGATCATCCCGAAAACTCAACGATTCAATACGACGCCTTCGTGCGGATCGAGAATCAGCCCGGTTACGCTTCCAGCAAAAGCCGCTGGGATAATACCAACCACGAAGTATTTCTGAAACTTGCCCCCGGCGTGAGCCAGGCGGCGTTCGAGAAAAAACTCCAGCCCTTCACCCGCAAATACATGGCCGGCGGCATTGCCGAACTCCGGCAGCAGGGAGCCAAACCCGACGACCGGGGCGACCTGATTGCCATTCGGCTGCAACCGTTCCTCGACGTCCATTTCGCACCCGACGTGCAACGCGGCAGCGGGTCGGGCCGCACGAGTTTTTACACGTTGCTGCTGATCGGCACGTTCATCCTGCTCATCGCGGGCATCAACTTCGTCAACCTCACCCTCGCCCGGTCACTGGCCCGTGCCCGCGAGGTGGGCGTCCGGAAATCGCTGGGTGCCCAACGCGGGCAGGTGATGGTCCAGCTTTGGGGCGAAACCGTGCTCCTCTGCGCGCTGGGCTTGGTAGCCGGACTCGGCCTGACGCTGGCCCTGCGGTCCACGTTCAACCAGTTTTTCGGGGCCAAACTCACGCTCGATTTGCTCCTCCAGCCCTCCACCTGGGTCGGGATTTTCGCGGGCTTCCTGCTGGTCACAACCTTGTCGGGCGGGTATCCAGCCTGGGTCATGGCCCGTTACCGGACGGTGGAAGTATTGAAGGGCAAATTGAAAGCAGGCCGACCGGGCCTTCTGCGGAATTCGCTCATCGTAAGCCAGTTCGCCATTGCCTGTGCCCTGATTGCCAGCACGTTCGTCGTGCTGAATCAACTGAAGTTTTTGCGGGAAAAACCCCTGGGTTTTAACGAAGAACAAGTCATCAGCCTGCCCGTGGGCAGCGACGTGGACGGCAACGCGGCCCTCGCCCGACTGCGTGACCGCCTGGCCAGCAACCCGCACGTCGTGAGCTTGACGGGCACGGTGGTCAACCTCGGAGCCGGTCTGGACGGGAGCAGTACCCGGAGCATGATGGGTTTCCTGCACAAAGGCCGGGAAGTGACCACCGACTGGGTGCGGGTGGATTACGACTACCTCAAAACGCTGGGCATTAAGCTGCTGGCCGGGCGAGATTTCAGCCGCGACTACCCGACCGATTCACTCACCTCGGTGGTGGTGAGCGAGAGCATGGCCAAAAAATTAGGTGAGAAGCCCCTGCTTGGCTCATTTTTCCAACCCGACAGCGGCGGCACAAAATACCAGGTCATCGGACTGATTCCCGACTACCACCTCTACGCCCTGCGCAACAAAGTCGAACCCATCACCCTGTACCTCAACCCGCGGGCGTCGGTGCACTACATTTTCGTACGGGTCACGCCCCAGGGCATGGCGTCGGCCATGGAAGCCCTGAAGCGGGAATGGAAAGCAATCGCCCCAAAATCGGAGTTTCAGGCCAGTTTCCTGAACGAAAACACCGACCGGTGGTACCGCGACGAAGAGAAAATGGCCCAGGTGTTCAGCCTCGCGGCGGGCATTGCCATCGTGCTCTCGTGCATGGGGCTGTTTGCCATCGCCCTGTTGACGATTGAACAGCGGACGAAGGAAATCGGCATCCGCAAAGTGCTGGGGGCCAGCGTGACGGGCATCGTCGCGCTGCTTTCCACCGATTTTCTGAAGTTAGTCTTCCTCGGCATCCTCATCGCCTCGCCCCTGGCCTGGTGGGCCATGGCCAAGTGGCTGCAAAATTTCGCCTACCAGATTCCGATGCCCTGGTGGGTGTTCGTGCTGTCGGGCGTACTGGCCGTGTCGATTGCCCTGCTGACGGTCAGCTACCAATCCATCCGGGCAGCGCTGATGAATCCGGTGAAAAGTTTGAGGAGTGAGTAGTCAGGAGTGAGCAGTGAGTAAAAAGACAATCTCCTCACTTCTCACTCCTGACTACTCACTCCTAACCTCCCAATCAACTCCAACAACCATGCTCAGAAGCTACCTCACCACCGCCCTCCGCGCTCTGCGGCGCAACTGGAATTACACCGTCATCAACGTCGTCGGCCTTACGTTTGGGCTGGCCTGCTGCCTGCTGCTGTTCCTGGCCATCCGCTACGAACTGAGTTACGATCGGCACAACGCCCACGCCGAGCGGACGTATCGCCTCGTGCAACGCTGGCAGGGCGAAAACTCGGTCGGTTACAACCCCGCTACGCCGCTCCCGGCCCTGGCTGCGTTGCGCACTGATTTTCCGGAGATAAAGGCGGACGTGACGATGATTCACGAAATCGCCGACATCGTCGTGCAGGCCAACACCCCCAGCCGGAACAGGTTTGAAGAACCCGGCGGCGTGATGGCGTTCGGCGAACCGGAGTATTTCAAGCTGTTCGATTACACCTGGCTACGGGGCAGTGCGGAGACTTCGCTCCGCAACCCCAACACGGTGGTGCTGACCGAGCGCATGGCGAAAAAGTACTTCGGCACGGCCAACGCGATGGGCAAAACGCTCCGCGTCAACAACCAGATGGACTTCACCGTGACGGGCGTCGTCGGGCAGCCGCCCGCCACGAGCAGCGTACCGTTTGAAATCCTGCTGTCGTGGGCGTCGCTGAAATCGTTCGGAGCGTACACGGACTGGCAAGACTGGCAATCGACCTACACGGGCCTGCAACTTTACGTGCTTTTGCCCCAAAACCAGCGCCCCGATGCCTTCGAGCGAAATCTGGTCGGCTTCGTGAAAAAACACCACGCCGCCGACGAGGCCGGTAAACTCACCTACGTCCTCCAGCCCATCACGGCCATCCATACCGACACCGAAACCAGCAACTACGCGGGCCGGTCGGTCAGCCCGAAGATGATCGGGTCGATGGCGTTAATCGGGTTGTTCATCCTCGTAACGGCCTGCGTCAACTTCGTCAACCTCGCCACGGCACAGGCGATTCGGCGGGCGAAGGAAGTGGGCGTGCGCAAGGTGCTGGGCAGTTCGCGGGGGCAACTCGTGCGGCAGTTTTTGGGCGAAACGGGCTTGCTCACCGCGTTGTCCGTCGGGTTGGCGCTCGTCGTGGCCTCCGTGGCCCTGCCTTACGTGACGGCGTTGCTCGACGTGAAACTCGCCACCTCCGACTTGTTCAGCCCGGCGGTACTTGGTTTCCTAGCCGTGCTGGCTACCCTGACGACGGTGCTCGCCGGATTCTACCCCGCCCTCGTGTTGTCGGGCTACCAGCCAGTGCTGGCGCTCAAGGGCAAACTCCGGGCGACCGGGCGCGGGCAGTTGACCCTCCGCCGCAGCCTGATTGTGGTTCAATTCGCCATTTCGCAGGTGCTTGTTATCGGTACGCTCGTCGCGTACACGCAAATGCGGTACTTCCGGTCAGCCGATTTGGGGTTCGTGAAAGAAGCCATCCTCACCGTGCCTGTGCCCGACCGCAAGCCGGGACAGCTCGAACGCCTGAAGAGCCAACTGGCCGCACTTTCGGGCGTGGAATCGCTGGCCTACGGCATTTCCGTCCCCTCGTCGGAGGGCAACTGGACGACCAGTTTCCGCTTCGACAATGCCGACAAACCTGCTGACTACGGGGCGGTGATGCGCGCCGCCGATACGGCTTACGTCCGCACCTATGGCCTGCAACTCCTGGCCGGACGGCTCTTCCTCCCCGCCGACACGATGCGGGAATTCGTGGTCAACGAAACCTTCGCCAAACGGCTTGGCTACGACGACCCGGCCAAAATCATCGGGAAAACGATGGTCATCGGTCGGCCCGGCAGCCCCGCCAAACCCATCGTGGGCGTGGTGAAAGATTTCAACACGTACTCGCTTCGCCGCAAGACCAGCCCCGCCGTGCTGACCACCTTCCGCGAGGCCTACAACACGCTGGGCATCCGGTTTTCGCCCCGAATCGGTGGCACCGAAGGCGTCAGCCGCCTCGTCCGTCAGGTCGAGCAAGCTTGGACGGCGACCTTCCCGGATTTCGTTTTCAAGTACGAATTTCTGGACGACCGCCTGGCGAATTTGTACAAAAACGAAGAACGCTTTTTCGCCCTCTTCCGCTTGTTGGCGGGCATCGCTCTCTTCATTGGCTGCCTCGGGCTGTACGGCGTGGTGGCGTTCATGGCCGAAGCCCGGACGAAGGAAGTAGGCATCCGCAAAGTGCTGGGGGCCAGCGTGGCGCACATTTTCGGCTTGTTCTCGGTGGATTTCCTCAAACTCGTCGGCATTGCCCTCCTCATCGCCTCGCCCATCGGCTGGTACTTCATGAACGAATGGCTGAAGGGATTTGAGTACAAAATCAGCATCCAGTGGTGGGTGTTTGCCGGGGCGGGCCTGCTGGCCGTCGTGGTGGCGCTCGTCACGGTTTCGTTCCAAAGCATCCGGGCGGCGATGATGAATCCGGTAAAAAGTTTGAGGAGCGAGTAGTCAGGAGTGAGGAGTGAGTAGGTTGTCTTTCTCCTCAC
>ERZ1066118.105-NODE-105-length-91063-cov-12.092618_pt1 | contig 91063 bp, 85 predicted proteins | sample MGYA00382765_ERZ1066118 | MGnify/ENA primary metagenome ERZ1066118 (study PRJEB33369, sample SAMEA5778348) | biofilm metagenome | biome: Industrial cooling water; feature: Water cooling tower basin; material: Biofilm | place: United Arab Emirates | collected...
TCACTACTCACTACTCACTACTCACTACTCACTACTCACTACTCACTACTCACTATTGACCAATGACCATTAAACTTGAATCAAATCGGTAACTACCGCAATCAGCATGTCTGGATCGATGGGTTTGGGTAAATGCCGTTGAAAGCCAGCCGCGATCGTTTGAGTCCGATCCTCAAGTCTAGCAAATCCAGTTACGGCGATCGCTGGAATCTGCCGTTGTGCTGCTGTCATAGTTCTGAGCTGGCGGATCAAATCATATCCATCCTCTCCAGGCATTCCTATGTCGCTGACTAGCAGATCTGGTTGGAAGGTCGTTATGGCTTGTAAGGCTGCCTGCACCGAGCCAGTAGTGTACGTCATTGCACCGCTAGTTTGCAGAATAACTGCAATTACCTCACAGCTATCTGGGTCGTCATCTACTACTAGCACTCGCAGGTTGTTGAGGGGTGATGTAGTGGGGAGTGGGGAATTGGTAATTGGTAATTGGTAATTGGTAATTGGTAAGTTTTCCTCTGCTCCTCTGCTCCTCTGCCCCTCTGCTTCTTTGTCCCCCTTGTTCTGTCCTCTCTGCATCAGCGGCAAACATACTGTAAATGTAGCTCCCTTACCTTCTCCCAGACTCTCGACGGCTACTGTACCGCCATGCATTTCTACCAGATAGCGCACGATCGCCAAACCGAGTCCCAACCCGTTGTAGTTACGGGTAGTTGAAGCATCTGCTTGCCGAAATAACTCAAATACATAAGGCAAAAACTCTGCCGCAATGCCTTTGCCAGTGTCGCTGACCCTAATTTGAGCGTAATGAGGGGAGTGGCGAGTGATGAGTTGGTTAGAAACTGCTCCCTCAGCCTCCTCAGCTCTCTTCTCCCTGCTCCCTTCCAGTGATAGGCGTACTTCAACGCGCCCCCCAAATGGAGTGAACTTAATTGCATTTGTCAGTAAATTCCATACTACTTGTTGCAATCGATTTGGATCGCCATAGATCGATCCAACATTGCGATCGAGAAATACTTGAAGCTCGATTGATTTAGCTTGGGCGCTCAACTCAACTGTTTCAATTGCGGCTTGAATTGGAGTAGCTAAATTGAGTGGAATAAATTGTAGTTTTAATTTACCTTGAACGATGCTAGACACGTCGAGCAAATCCTCAATCAATTGAGTTTGCATCTGAGCGTTACGCAAGATCGTACTAATTGCCCGTTGGAGTGTTGTTTCATCTCGTCGTCCCGATTCAAGAATTGTCGCCCAACCTAAAATTGCATTCAGTGGCGATCGCAGTTCATGGGAAAGCGTCGCGAGAAACTCGTCCTTGATGCGGTTGGCAGCTTCAGCAGCGTTACGGGCAGCTTGTTCTAGCTCGAACAACCGCTTTTGTTCTTGTTCGAGTTGTTTGCGTTGAGTAATATCTAAGGCAATACCAAACAACCCGACTGGAGTTCCCGTTCCATCGTAAATCGCCCGTCCTTTGTCTAATACCCACGCCACTGAGCCATCTGGTTTGAGGATGCGAAATTCACCGCTATAAGTTCCTGTTTCAATAGCGGTTTGAATCCCCGCTCGAAATTGTTCTCGATCGTCGGGATATACAAGATTAACGACTTGCTCGAATGACCCCACGATCTCGCCTTTGCCAAGTCCCGTCAAGTTACCCGCATTCTCTAAGCGGCGCACTTCTCCGGTTTGTAGGTTCCAAGTGTAGGCAGTAATGTCGGCGGCTTCGAGCGCAAACCGCAAATTCGCTTCCGAAAGCTGCATTTGCTCGATCGCCTTGTGATATTTCTGTCGCAGGCTTTGCTTCTCGACAGCTTCGCGCACGGCGATCGCGAGGCGATGTGGTTTCCCCTTGCGGACGTAATCTGTCACTCCCCGCTTCATGGCAGTCACAGCAACTTCTTCCGTGCCGCTATCTGTAAACATAATCACCGGACAATCGGGATATTGAGCTTTGACAGCATCCAAGATTGCTAGTCCATCGCTCCAATGCAACTGGTAATCTGTGATGACAAGATTAAATGCCCCTGCTGCTAAAGCAAGTTCAAATTCAGCTGCATCAATTGCCGTCTGAATTTCTATTTGAGCAAATTCGCGCTGGAGTTCGCGGCTTTCGAGCTTGCGATCGCTAGGATTATCATCTATCAATAGAATGCGTAACATTCGGTTTTTAATTTTTAATATTTGAGTTTTTTTAAAAAAGTGAGTTTTATCTAGTTTTTATGAAAAAAATTAATCTAAGCAGTACTCTCGTTTAAGTTTTAGAGATCTTAGACATTGTTTATAAATAACAAAATATACAAATTTAGGAAACAAGTATTATTATTGTTATATTTCCGTATGTAGTATACAGCAAGAGAATAAGAACGCCAACCTATTAACAAAAAACCAAACATTCAATTAAAAAAAGTAGCAATTGCTCGTCTACTGCTGCTGTAGTGCGATTTTGGAATGTGGCACGACGGGAGCGTTAAAATCGACCCAATCGAGCCAAAATAGCTTGGATTGATCTGCAAGCCGATGGCATTGAATCAAGTTTTAGATTCAGAAAAATTTCTCGCTCGTGTTTTCACGCGCCTCAATCCACGTCAGAGTTTGAGAGCGCGACTCGGCTTAACGATATGCAGTATCGCCTTAGTTATGGCAGTAATTGCGAGTATTACGGTCAGTTCCACAGCGAGCGATCGCGTTAAAACGAATGTAGGACAAGCCTTGGCACAGATGGCTTATCAAGTAGCTGATAAACTCGATCGCGGTATGTTCGAGCGATACCGCGAGATCCAAATTCTCACGACTCTAGACTTGCTACGCGCTCCTAACTTCGCGCCGTCCCAAAAGCGATCGCTGCTCGAAAGGCTGCAAGAAACTTATCCAACTTATAGCTGGATTGGCTTGACGGATACTACAGGCAAAGTTATTGTCAGTACGGGCAAGCTGTTAGAAAATCTCAGCGTGGTTCAACGACCTTGGTTTCAAAACGCCCGCACTCAAGCAGCGGTAGGTAACGTACATGAAGCAATGCTTTTAGCCAAGTTGTTGCCAAATCCAGCTAACGAACCGCTACGATTTATCGATATCTCGGCTCCCGTGTCTGACTTGACGGGTAAGTTTGCAGGCGTACTGGGCGCTCATCTTAGTTGGACATGGGCAAAAGAAATTCGCGACTCTTTACTACAACCACTCCAAAATCGCTCGCGGGTAGAAGTTTTTATTTTTAGTGCTTCTGGCAAAGTGCTACTCGCGCCCGTCGAGCTGCAAGAACGCTACCCCTCACTTCCCAATCTACAGTCATTGCAGCAGCAAGGCAGGGGCTACGCGATCGCCACATGGTCGGACGGCGATCGCTATCTCACGGGTTTTGCCCGCTCTACTGGATACCGAAGTTATCCAGGACTAGGTTGGACGATTGTAGTGCGACAGCCAGCTGAGATCGCACTTGCACCCGTGCGGGCTTTGCAGCACCAGATTCTTACTCAAGATTTGACATTAGGGGTGTTATTTGCGATCGCCGGATGGTTTATTATGCGTCACCTCACGTATCCCTTACAAGCGATCGCGACAGCAGCCGATCGGCTGCGTCAAGGGGACGCACATACCGAGTTACCTCTAATTACAAGTCGCGATGAAGTCGGACGGCTATCGCGCTCGCTAAAGCACCTCGTTTATACGTTATTCGAGCAACAGCAACAACTCAACACTAGCAACGAACAATTACAAATTCAGTTAATCGAACGCCAACGCGCCGCCGCCGAAATTCAGCAACTCAATGCCGCGCTAGAACAAAAAGTGAGCGATCGCACGGTACAACTTCAGGAGATCAATCGAGAGTTAGAGGCTTTTAGTTATTCAGTTTCCCACGATTTACGCGCCCCACTGCGAACGATCCAAGGATTTGCCCAAGCCTTGCAGGAAGACTATGGCGATCGGCTCGACGAGTTAGGTAGAGAATACATTCAGACAATTACGACAGACGCAAGCGGCATGGATCGACTGATTACGGATCTGCTAGATTACAGTCGGCTCAGCCGCACGCAAATTACTTTACATCCTGTTTCGTTAATGGCAGCGATTGAAACTGCCTGCAAACAATTAGAATCATACATACAGAAGCGGCAAGCGGAAATTACGGTCACAACTCCTTTACCGACCGTTTTGGCGCACAGCTCCACATTAACTCAAGCGATCGCCAATTTACTCAGTAATGCTATCAAGTTCGTCAAACCAGAAAGTCGTCCGCAGGTTGAAATCAATGCTCAGCTCATCCAACGTCAGCAACAGCAGTGGGTGCGTCTTTGGATTATCGATAACGGCATTGGCATCGCTTCAGACGATCGCGAACGGATCTTCCACGCCTTCGAGCGCCTGCACGGAGTTGAGTCCTATGCTGGTACGGGTATCGGTTTAGCGATCGTGCGTAAGAGTATCGAACGTATGGGCGGTTGCGTCGGCGTAGAATCGCAGCTAGGTGCGGGAAGCCGCTTTTGGCTAGAATTACCTCTTGATGAGGGAGTGTAGAGACGTTACATGTAACGTCTCTACACTGATAACTAACACCCAAAACAATAAATCTTTTGCGTTTCTAGTCGATCGCAGATGGCAGAAGGCGGGGTATCAGTACCAATATTGTGTCGGTTTAGTTGGACTTGTAGACCCGTGAGCGGATCGTGACCAGGTGCGACGAGAAATTCTAGCCGCCGGACGTAGGGTAAGGTAGAGATGCTATCCAAAATTTGGGCGATCGCTTGTAAATAAGGATGATTTGGTTGCTGATACCAATCAGGTGCAGCTAGTTCGGGTTGGTCTAAACCGATGTGAAAAGTTAGGGAAGGTTGACCGAACAAGGCGATCGCTAGCGGTCGTGCTTCTTCCTGCAACAGTAAATCGTGCGTTCTAACTATGTGTCGCAGTTTCTCTAATCGTTCGTAACGTTGCGTGACTGATAAAGATTCTTCTTGCCAGTGAATGGCGACGGCAACTAGGTATGTTTGTAATAGCATATGCCCTAGCTTGCTAGCTTTGGTGGCAAGATAGGTAGAATTGTAGTCGTTAGCTTCAATCAGCAACGGTACGCGATCGACGACTTCTAAACCATATCCCTTTAAACCAGCAATTTTGCGGGGATTGTTGGTAATTAACCGAATTTGTTTTACCCCCAGATCGTTGAGAATTTGCGCTCCTACCCCGTAGTTGCGTAAATCGGCGGGAAAACCAAGGCGTTCGTTGGCTTCTACCGTGTCCAGCCCCATATCTTGCAACGAATACGCTTTTAGTTTGTTAATTAATCCAATACCTCTGCCTTCCTGACGTAGATAAACTACGACTCCCGCACCTGCATGTTCGATTGTTTTCAAAGCCGCTTGCAGTTGCATCCGACAGTCGCAGCGCAACGAACCCAAAGCATCGCCCGTGAGACATTCAGAATGCATTCGTACCATCACGGGGCGATCGCGAAACTGGGCAGGATCGCCTTTGACAATTGCTACATGCTCGGAGTTATCGACGCTATTGCGATAAGCATAAATTTGAAAATGCCCGAAGGAAGTGGGTAACTGAGCGATGGTTTCGCGAGTCACAAATCGCTCGTTTTGCAGGCGATAACTGATGAGATCGGCAATACTGATAATTTTTAGTTTGTGATGTTTGGCGTATTCAATCAACTGATTCAACCGCGCCATCGAACCATCGGGGTTTTGAATTTCACAGATTACCCCCGCCGGATACAGCCCTGCCAATTGAGCCAAATCGATCGCTGCTTCTGTATGTCCGGCGCGTTTGAGTACTCCACCCGTCCTCGCACGGATGGGAAAAATATGACCAGGACGGCGCAAATCTGAGGGTCTAGTGGCGGGGTTAATGGCAACTTGGATCGTGCGGGCGCGGTCTTCGGCAGAAATCCCCGTTGTCACGCCCAAATGCGTCGCTGCATCAATGCTGACTGTAAAAGCGGTTTGGTTGCTGTCAGTGTTGTTACTGACCATTAACGGTAGATCGAGTTCGTCCAAGCGATCGCCCGTCATTGCCAGACAGATTAACCCCCGCGCCTCCACTGCCATAAAATTGATTGTATCTGGGGTTGCAAATTGAGCGGCACAAATTAAATCGCCCTCATTTTCGCGGTTTTCGTCATCTACAACAACAATGGAGCGTCCAGCTTTGAGATCGGCAAGGGCGGTATCGATGGGGTCAAACACAAAAGATTGATTAGAAGCGTTCTGAGGCTGCACAAATATCGTACAAAAAATGTATCAATAAACATCTACCTCTGATTTTAGCCGCTTTAGCTGGACTAGGGGTAAAGCGGTTAAACAAGCTGTGGAGCTATGTGGTTACTTCAGCGATACTCGTTGACTCCAGGCTCGATATCCTACGGCAAGAATGCCTAAAATTGTGCCGACAACAATCGACGGCTCCGGTACTGCGACGCTAGAGCGATTTTCCTTGATTTCTACCAAAGTGAGGTTTGTCGAGCGATCGAAAGTATGAGAGAAAATACCTTCAGTTGAGGCGATCGCGCTTTCTCGATCGCCCCCCAAAGTCGGATTCAAACTCACATCATAGAAATTAAATCGATCGCCACTGCGATCGTCAAAATTTAAGAAGTCATTACCTGTAGTAGCAATATTACCGGAAATGTTAAAAGAATCCAACAGTAGCCAATTATCTAAATTACTAGTGTCATACACTGCAAAAGAAACTGTACCGCTAGCATTAGCAAATTCAGTTTGCGGATTGTCGATTGATGTGGCTAAATTTAGATTGGCATTGAAATTAAAGGAAAAAGTTTCGCCACTATTAATGCTGAAGTTACCTAAAACTCCAGCAAAACTTTCTGCCGTACCAGTATATTCATTGCCAGTACCATCAGAGCTACTAAACGAAGAGTTAAAAGCAGATGCCGGAGCTGTAACAAAACTTCCGACGGCATCTGTATTAGTATTAACATTACCATCTGTAGCAAAAACACTCGTAAAAGTGTCAGTAATGACCTCACTATCGAAGGGATTATGACTAAAATTATCGATTGTAACAATGGCTTCAGAACTAGCTAAAGTTGCAGCAATCGTGGGGGCAGATCCTACCAATACTAATGGTACGGCTGGCGCGAGCGATCGCACAATTTTGGCAATCAGTTTGAGCTTTGGCACAAAAATTCTCCTCACGTCGATTCGAGAAAACTAACTCTCAACGATGGGAAGTTCAGATCGAGATCGTTTTTTATTCGATCTGACAGCACTATTCATCTCGATAGAGCTAGCAGCAGCATTTATTAAACTTGTGTAATTTAGGTAAGAGTCAGTATAAATTATTTCATAAAATTTGCGTAATCTCGCACGGAGTCTTGAAATTTAATCGAAATTTCATAGTTGAAAGTCACAATTTTTAATGTTTATACGGATAGGATTAACCGAAGAATCAATCGTTCTTACGACCGTTATCTTGATTAAACCAGATCCTACGACGACTGATTACTGTACGGGCGGGTTTCCATCAGACAATTCGATTGGCGACAAATATGTTGGGTAAACCCGCCCCTACGATTGGCGACAAATCTGCTGGGTAAAATCGTCCCCAGGATCTACCCTGGTTTAGCACTTGGAATATTAATATCAATCGGAATGACTTCTGAAGCGATCGCGCTCAACGGTGGTTGAATCGCGTTAGCATTACCAACAACTAAGGTGACGAGTTTTTCTGGTTGAAGGTAGTTTTTAGCTACTCGTTGGACATCAGCAGCAGTAGTGGCTTGTACGCCACGTTGATAGCGGAACAGAAAATCAGCAGGGTAGCCAAAATATTCGTAGCGCATTAAGCGAGACAAGGTTTGACTCGGGTTTTCAAAGTTGAAGACAAACGAATTCAATACCGACTCTTTAGCGCGTTGCAATTCCTCTGGTTGGACTGCTTCAGTTTGCAATTTTTCGATTTCGGTACGGATAGCCCGCAGAAACGGGACAGTCGCAGCCGAACGAGTTTGCCCCCCTGCAACAAATAAACCAGGATAATCGAAACGGGGACTCCAAACACCATAGACAGAATAAGCCAATCCTTGACGCGATCGCACGGAATTAAACAAGCGTCCGCCAAATCCGTTTAAGACTTGATTCATCACGTCTAAAGCTGGATAATCAGGATTGTTGAACCGTCCGCCTAAATGACCAACTTGGACGTAACTTTGAGTTAACTGCGGGCGATCGACAAAAAACAATCCCCCTAATTTAGACTGAGAGGCTATGGGGATTGGGGGTTGGGCTAAATTGGGTTTTAGTTGCCAACTGCCAAAATACTTTTGAATCAGCGATCGCATTTTCTGAGGATCGAAATCTCCTACAATGCCCAAAATCAGATTATTAGGATGAAAATATTGACGATAGAAATCAACTAAATCCTGACGGGAAATATTATCTAACGTCGCGTATTCTACCGTCCGCGCATAAGGGCTATTATTTCCATACACTAACTTTTGAAACTCCCGCCCAACAATTCCATTCGGATCGTCGTTACGACGGGCAATTCCGCCCCTAATTTGAGTTTTCGCCAAATCTATCTTTTCTTGGGCAAATATTGGCTGTTGTAAAACTTCCGCAAATAGCCCAAATACCATTTCTAAGTCTTCACTCAAGGCGCTAAAACTGGCAGAACCGGAAGCATCATTAATTCCAGCTTCCACCGCCGCCGCCCGTTGTTCCAATAACTGATTTAATTCATCAGCAGAATGCTTTTGCGTCCCTCCAGTCCGCATCACGACTCCAGTTAAGTTGGCTAACCCCACTTTCTCCAATGGTTCCAGGCGATCGCCCGTCCGAATTATTGCCGTTCCCCCAACTAAAGGTAAATCCCGATCTGGCATCAAATACACCACCATACCATTTGGCATTTCGTAGCGATCGTATTTGGGAATTTGTACCTGTTTGAGGGGTGGAAATTCTAATTCTGTATAGTGTTTGGCTGTGGCTGCGGTGGCTGGCGGATGATAGACAAGTATTAATAAAAGTGTTATGGCGACTAAACTAATTTTGTAAAAGTTACGGATAAGAGGCTTGTCCCACATCATATATGGTAGTGAGTAGTGAGTAGTGAGTAGTGAGTAGATTAAAAAGTCATGCAAATTGTAGGGGCGCACAACTGTACGCCCCTCGATAATACGGCAATTTAATCTAAAAAGATGGGAAAGATGCTTATCCTACAACAGTCAATCTTCCTCATCTCAAGGAAGCTGAGTCAAACTATACCAAAGAGCGATCGGTGAGGATTTCGTAACCGCTTTCTGTCACTAATACGGTATGCTCGAACTGGGCAGAAAGGGCATTATCAACCGTTACAGCCGTCCAGCGATCGGCAAGAATGCGGGTAAATCTCGATCCGGCATTCAAAATTGGCTCAATTGCTAGCGTCATTCCCGCACGGAGTTTAACGTTAGGCATCTCGCGGGTACGGAAGTTGAAAACCGAAGGTTCTTCGTGCAAGTTGCGACCGACACCGTGTCCGGTAAAGTCTTCTACAATGGTGAAACCGTTCGCCTCTACATGGTCTTGGATCGCACCAGCAATATCCATCAGATAGTTTCCAGCTTTGACTTGCTCGATTCCTTTATACAAAGACTCTTCCGCAACGCGGATCAGTTTAGCCGCTGCTGGAGTGACTTCACCAACTGCGATCGTAATACAGGAATCGCCATGAAAACCTTGATGAAAGGCTCCTGTATCGACTTTTAAAACATCTCCCGTCTTCAAGACTTTTTTCGGATTGGGAATTCCGTGTACGACTTCATTGTTAACGCTGGCACAAATCGACGCGGGAAAACCGTGATAGCCCTTAAAGCTGGGAGTTGCATCCATTTCACGGATACGCTTTTCGGCATAAGCATCGAGATCGGCAGTCGTCATCCCAGGCTGCACCATCTCAGAAATCTCTTTCAATACCGTTGCCACAATCTTAGCTGACTGCCGCATGATTTCGATTTCACGGGGAGATTTGATTTCAATACCCCGCCGTTGTTTTTTTTGGCGCTGAGATTGAGCTGGTTGTTGGGGAAGAAGATTGCTGAGAATATTCATGGAGTTTTACAGGGACAGATGGAATGGTTAGGGGCTGAGTTGGCTCTGACGCGATCGCGCTTGTAAATCAGTTTGTTATTTAGGCTAGCGATTCACACATCCTTTCTATTTTAATTTACACCTCTTTACTTTGAGCCGCCTATGATTGTACTTATGTGGCGATCGCGATATTTCCTTTCATTCCTGCTTCTGTATGCCCAGGAATCGGACAGCGCAAAGCGTACTTACCCGACTTTAAGGGTACGAATACCCATTCTGCTTTTGCACCTGGTTTGAGTTCTAATTCGTGGATTGCTCCTTTAATCTCCACATTACCAGCTTCTACTTTTTGCGTCCAAATGCCATCAGCAAAATCTTTTGCCGTAAAATAGTGCTTTTGCGGACTGGGATTTGTCAGTACGAGTTTGTAGCGTTTGAAGGCAGAGAATTCTAGAGAATCTGGCACAAACTTCAGCTCGTTACCAGCAGTCCCCAGACTGACTGCAATTTCTGTCGCTGGCTGACGCAACAAATCTATTGATGGAGTTGTATTCGCTGCCGCTTGAGCTGAATTCGTTATAGCAAGCACCGTCCAGAGTATTAACCCTGTCATGCAAAAAAGTTTTGTTAAGTAGCGCATCATAAAACCTACCTGTGATGGTAAATATCTAATCCGTTAACAGGGGAAGTTGTAGGGGCGGTTTTTTTTCACCATATCTGTACCAGGACAAATAATTTTACGGTTCAACCCGCCCGTACCGAAATCGGGGGGACAAAGAAGAAATCCAATCCAAAATCTAAAATCCAAAATCTAAAATTCCCTAGTCTCTAGCTCCCAGCCCCTCATTTCCGTGCTGCATCACTACCAGGTCCAGCAGTAACGATCGCTATCCGATCTGGCTGCAACAATTCTTTTGCGGCAAGATTGACTTTTTCCAAGGTAACAGCTTGAATCTTTTGCGGAAAGGCGCGTAATTCCTCTGCTCCCAATCCAAAAACTGCATTCATTAAGATCGTACTGGCAAGTTCGTCAGGATTGGCGAGGGAAACCGTGTAACTACTCGTGAGCGAGCGTTTAGCTGCCTGCGCTTCCTCTGGTTTAACGCCTTGAGTTTGAATAAGTTGCAGCAGTCTGCGGGTACTGGCGATCGCTTTTTGGGCATCGGCTGGATCGGTCTGCATTCTAATCGCGAATGGTCCGGCGTGTCTGCCAGCTTGGAAAGCACTATATACACCATAAGTCAATCCTTGGCGATCGCGAATTTCCGTGCCTAAACGACTAGAAAGCGTATCGCCGCCCACAATCTGATTCAACACCAAAGAGGTATAGTAGCGCGGGTCTTTACGGTCGATCCCGCGATATCCTAAAATCACAATCGATTGAGTTTTCCCTGGCATAATTGGGTTAAACTGCTCGACTTTCGACGGTAGAGATACAGATGGATAGGTGACTGTTGGCGGTTTACCTGTCGCTTGCCACTTCGCTAATTGTTGCGTCAATAGCGATCGCACTGCCTTTGGATCGAAATCCCCTAATAGAGTCAAAATCGTTTGGTCGGGACGGTAATGAGTTTGATAGAACTCCACCACTTCCTGACGGTTAATATTCTGCAAGCTTTCCTTGGTAGGGAAAGTATGGAAAGGATGATTGGCTGGATAGATTATCTGTTGGAACTTCCTTTGTGCTACCCGTCCTGGATTATCCAAATCTAATTTGAGTTGAGTCAAGGCGCGTTGGCGAGACAGTTCTAATTCGCGATCGGGGAATGTGGCATTTTGTAACACATCTGCCATCGTTTGCAACACTACAGGTAGGTCTGTTTTTAAGCTATAACCGCCAATTTCTACTCCTTCACGATTGGCAGAAAAAGCCAGACTCGCCCCTCTATCCTCTAACATTTTGGCAAGTTGCAAAGCATCCTTACTCTTCGTCCCGTTCATCAAATTTTCTGCGGTCATGCTTGCCAATCCACCGGAATTATTTGGGTCGAATTCTGTTCCGGCTTGGATGTAACCACTAATAGTTACAGTTGGCGTACTAGAATCGGGCAAGAGCAATACCTGCAAACCGTTACCCAAAGTAAATTCTTCCGGTAGCCGCCGCGCTTGCGGTGTAGCAGCTACATTCACTGGTGGTAGATATTTAGCCACTTCTGCCGGATTGACAGGAGGACCCAGGTTAAAGCTTTCCGCAGTTTGACCAGTCCCCACCCCAGTATCGCTAGGTTGTCCGGCGATTTGAGTGGGTTCAAATTTGCCTACAGTACGGTTGTCGGTTGTTAAGTAAGTATTTGCTACCCGCTTGACATCATCTACCGTTACTTTGTCTAAGGCAGCTAAGTAGCGATCGATGTAGCGATAATCTCCAGCCGTGGTTTGGCTGTATCCCAGTTGCGTTGCTTGGGAACTAATATCGCGATTGCTCAAAATCACCGTTGCTCTCAGTTGAGCTTTGGCGCGGTTGAGTTCTTCGGGCGTGACTCCTTTAGTTCGCAAGTCTGCGATCGCCTGTTCTTGCACTGTGGCAATTTTATCTAGCTGTTGTCCTGGAGCTGCTGTAGCCGAGAGTTCGTACCAACCCCCTGCCATCATATTTGCCGTGCCGCCACCCGCCGCACTGGCTAAACCCGATTCTACCAAGTTTTGATACAGTCGAGAACTCCGCCCTTCTGTCAAGATATAATCCATCGCATCTAATGCGGGAACATCGGGGTGATTCGCATCTGGTAGAGTATACACGACTTGCAACGTCGCCGCCGCCCCTGGTTCTTTGAGAAGGATAGGCTCGCTATTAGAACGAGCTGAGGCAGCTGAGGAAGAACTTATTCTCCCTTGTCCTCCTTGTCCGCCTTGTTTCCCGACTCCCGACTCCCGACTCCCGACTCCCGTTCCCTTCACTCTATCCGGCACTTTGCCAAAAACCTCTTTCACTGCTTTAAGCGTCGGTGCGGTGTCAAAATCTCCCACTACAATCAACGTGGCGTTGTCGGGGCTGTAAAATCTGTTGTAATAATCTCTGACCTTTTCAGCCGTAAACTTTTCTACATCTGCCTTCGTACCACCTACAGGCAAACCATAGGGCGAGTTAGGGAACGCGGCACGCCTCACGGCGCGATCGAGACGATAAGTAGGGCTATTCTCATAACCCTGTAACTCGGAAATGACAACTCGCTTTTCACTCGCCAATTGCTCGTCATTAATTAAAGCATTTTGCATTCGGTCTGCTTCTAGTTCCAGCAGCGCCTTCATTTTATTTCGTTCCACAGTGCCAAAATATGCTGTTTGGTCAAAGCTGGTAAAAGCATTGGAATCGCTACCCAAAGCACTAAACAAGCGACCGAATTGGATCGGGCGGTTGGTCGTACCTTTAAATAACATATGCTCTAATTGGTGAGCGATGCCGTTTACCCCTGGTGCTTCATTACGCGAACCAACTTTGTACCATACCTGCACGCTGACGACTGGCGCAGTATGGACTTCTTTAGTTAAAACAGTCAGACCATTTTCTAATACTGTCTTACGGACATCTTCAGTTACAGATAGAGCCGATCGCGGTACTGTGGCAGTAGGACGCTGAGAATCAGCAACAGCCGGAGAAATCAACGTCACTCCGTCAGCCAACAGCAGCACTCCACTCAGACAAAAAGTGAATAGTGCGATCGCTAGCTGATGACGGCGCAAGTAAGTGAAAATTCGCATGAACTTTTTTGAATTACAGTCAGTGGTTCTAAGTTAAGTAGTCTTATTGACTCTACTGTAGTCCGCAATTCGGAATTTAGGGATTAGTATTGATTTACTTAAACATCAACTTGTAGTGAATCTTTCATCTCTATACTACTGACGACTGCTCTTGAATCGAAGCTAAACTATTTGAAACTACTTGCACGAATCGGTTTGATACTCTAGTTATTCATTGCCTCATCTCATACGTATTTATACCAAAAATAAGAGAATATGCAGTTATTCGCCAATTGGCAATTCTACGTTAATACCATGCTTTATAATTTTTAAATAATTAAAAATTAATTTTTACTATTACTTCACAATTTTTGCTAGCCGTTCTCTGTAGTTGTACGTAATAATATTTGATATGTAAAAAAATGAAGTGGATGTTCATTGAGATTTCATGCAATCTAAATTACGTAAGCTATACTAGCTTTAGCATTTTTAAATAATTTAAATAACCGTCAAAATGAAGCTATCTAATTTAGAGTTATCGGCCTCGAGTTTGATTGGTATCTGCGTTCGCGATCCGGATCGATTGCAGCATTTTTAGATACGGTCTAGAGGCAACAACTCTGTATTGAATAAATGCATCTAAATACTGCACGGTCTTAATTTATTCATGCTCGATCTTCATCTCACTAGCGATTTTTAGAAATTTCACTGCTCAAGCCTTTATTCAGTAAGACTTCATTCGCTCAAGGTCGATCGCCCAGCAATGATACGTAATCATTTGAAGTAAAAAAAATAACTTTATAACTATTATCGTCTCAGAGAAAATACTACTTGACAATCTTAAAAAATAATGAAATTATCGAATCATAACAAGTTCAAATCTCTGCGATAAGAAATCAAAAACTCAGTCAACTCAAACAACATAATCAGTAGGAAAAAAGTAGCTCTCTGTCACTTAAACTCCTACAGTATGCATTGAGTAAAAAAGCTGTTGACTTAGGTTAAAGTATCTACTGTATGTCACTTCTTATTGCTCTATTTATAGTTAGATTAGCAAGCTATACATATAGCTTTCTAAATGAAATCGACCTCAGAGTATAGCATTGCATGAATTTCCCTCTTCAATTGAGAGGTTGCCAGAAATGGATCGGCAACTATAGCAATAAAGGATTCTATCCTTGATAGTTAGGAGATAGAGGAACAGCTTCTTCGATCTTAACTCAGTAGAGCTAGGCGATCGCGGCATACAAAAATGCTGGAGTCATTGTTTTAGCTCTGATATAAATTTTGCAATTCAACTAGCTAAAGCGAGCTTTATGCATTGCTAGCTAGGGTGCTGCGATCGATCTAACTCACTAATAAATTAATCAGGACTATTCATGGTAACTATTATTAAGCGTTCCACTCCGTTTCTGGAAAGACAAGCCCGCCGCGAATCGAATGCGCGGACATACGCACGGAATCTGGGTTTAGCACTATCAGAAGCTAAAGGAATTTACGTTAAAGACGTAGATGGCAAGACATATATCGACTGCTTAGCCTGCGCGGGCGCATTACCACTAGGACACAATCACCCAGCTGTCAAGCAAGCAATCTACGATGCACTCAATAACGATCTGCCCATGCAGACATTAGATCTTGTTACGCCAATTAAGGATGAGTTCGTCTCTGAATTATTCGAGTCCTTACCAGCAGAATTTAGCAGAAATGCCAAAATTCAATTCTGCGGTCCTTCCGGTTCCGATGCTGTCGAAGCCGCACTCAAGCTAGTCAAAACTGCAACAGGTAGGCGGGCTGTTGGTGCTTTTCGCGGTGGCTACCACGGTATGACTCACGGTTCTTTGGCATTGATGGGAAGTTTAGGTCCTAAAACGCAAGTTCCAGGGTTAATGCCAGACGTTCATTTCTTCCCCTATCCCTACCATCACCGCTATCCCATTGGTACGGGCAACTTCGAGCAAGATTACCAACAGTGCAGCCAATACTTAGAGACAGCTTTAGGCGATCCAGAGGGCGGCATTCTCCCCCTAGCTGGTTTAGTGATGGAAATCGTTCAAGGTGAAGGGGGTGTGATTCCAGCACCGGACGCTTGGGTGCGCGAGGTACGCAGAATTACGCGAGAACGAAATATTCCCTTAATTGCAGATGAAGTGCAAACTGGTCTAGGTAGAACAGGTACGCTCTACGCCTTTGAACGCTCTGGAATTACACCTGATGTCATCGTTTTATCCAAAGCAGTTGGAGGCAGTTTACCGTTAGCAGTCATCCTTTACAAAGATGAACTAGATGTCTGGCAACCAGGCGCACATGCAGGTACTTTCCGAGGTAATCAACTGGCAATGGCAACCGGACTCGCCACCATTCGCTACATCCGCGAAAATCAACTTACTACCTATGTCGAGCAGGTAGGAATGCATTTTCAAATGCAGTTGTGGCAAATTCAAGCAGAGTTTCCTCATTTCATTGCCGACGTGCGGGGACGAGGGTTGATGGTAGGAGTAGAACTGTCCGAGCAAGCCAGACACCTCGCCCGCCAACTACAAGCTGAATGCCTCGATCGCGGTTTGATTATCGAACTAGGAGGTCGTAATTCTAGCGTCGTGCGCTTTTTGCCACCTTTAATTATTGAAGCACCACAGATCGATGATGTCTGTCAAATTTTCCGAGATGCAGTTGCCGCTATTGCCCAGGAGAACACCTAAAGAATGGACTTACAGCACTTTCTCAATTACAATCCTGAAAGTTTAGCTCAATATGCCCAGACCGTACAGCAGACTCAAAAGCTGATTCAAGACTGTCTGAGCCAGCAGCAGCTAGTATTCAGCGGTCTGTCTCCCGCAACTCTCAGCGAGTTTTTAACTCAAGAGATCCTGCCAGAACGGGGCATTGCCACGCAGCAAGTGTTACAAGAAGCTGTAGAGGCGATCTTCAGCCACTCGATCGCCGTGCATCATCCCGATTGCATAGCTCACTTACACTGTCCGGTTTTAATTCCCTCTCTAGCGGCAGAAATGCTAATCTCGGCATTTAATCAGTCGATGGACTCTTGGGATCAAAGTGGCGCGGCAACGCTACTAGAGCAGAATTTGATTGACTTTATGTGTCAGTTGTATGGCTATAATGCCAACGCTGACGGTACGCTTACTAGCGGCGGTACGCAGTCTAACTTTATGGGGCTGATGTTGGCGCGGGACTACGCCTTGCAGCAGCATGGATTTTCCAGTCAACTGCACGGATTACCAAGTTTAGCAGGGCGATTTCGGATTCTCTGTTCGGAGGTAGCACACTTTAGCGTACAACAGTCGGCTGCAATTTTAGGCTTGGGTATGGATGCAGTGGTACGCGTCAAAGTCGATGCAAACTATCGCCTTTGTTCCCAGCATTTAGTGCAATGCTTAGAAGATTTGAATCGTCAAGATTTAATTCCAATTTGCATTGTTGCCACAGCCGGAACTACAGATTTTGGTAGCATCGACCCGATCGCCGAAATGAGCGCGATCGCCCGCGAACACAATACCTGGTTGCATGTCGATGCTGCTTATGGTGGAGCATTAATGCTTAGCGATCGCCATCGCCAGAAGCTAGCTGGCATCCACCAAGCAGATTCCATCACGATCGATTTTCACAAACTTTTCTATCAACCAATTCCCTGTAGTCTGTTCTTGCTCAAAGATAAGTCTCGCTTTGAGTTAATGCGGCTGAATGTCGCTTACCTGAATCCAGAATACAACGAAGACGATGGCATCCCTGACTTAGTCACCAAATCAATTCAAACCACTCGTCGATTTGATGCCGTCAAACCTTATATTGCCTTTCGCTCCCTAGGGCGAGAATTTTTCGCTGGCGTTGTCGAACGCGGCATTGAAATCACCCAGCAAATTGCAGCACACATCGAGCAAGATCCGCAGCTAGAATTAGCAGTCAGCCCCGAAATGAGTACCGTTGTCTTTCGGTATCGTTCTACCAATGCTGTAAATTTGGGCATCAAGCAAGCCTTGTTACAAACAGGTAAGGCTGTTATCGGTCAAACTGAAATTCAAGGCAAGGCATATCTAAAGTTTACGCTGATCAATCCCTTAGTCACCTTCGATCGCACTGTTGCCTTAGTCGAAAAAATCAAACGGCTCGGAAACATGCTAAGCGAATCGTCCCATTTCATGCAACCTGCAAAGGAAGCGGGAATCGGGAGTCGGTACTAACTTACCTCTTGCCTCTTACTAATCCTGTGCGGGCGGGTTCACCCGAAATCTCTATTAGTAACAAAGCTTCTTGGTAAACCCGCCCCTACTACTCACTACTCAATCCTGTACGGGCGGGTTCACCCGAAATCTCTATTAGTAACAAAGCTTCTTGGTAAACCCGCCCCTACTACTCACTACTCACTACTCAATCCTGTACGGGCGGGTTCACCCGAAATCTCTATTAATAACAAAGCTTCTTGGTAAACCCGCCCCTACTACTCACTACTCACTACTCACTAAATTATGTTAAAATCAACACCCGTATATTCCAGAGTCGCAGCACTGTGTAAGTCTCGGAAATGGCAATCTTGGGAAGGTTACATCATGGCAGATACGTACAACTTCTCAGTAACGCCTGAATATTTAGCAATTCGCAATACGGCTGCTTTGTTTGATTTCTTTCCGCTGTACGTCTATCTGATTAGCGGCGCAGATGCAGCTTTGTTAATAGACAGACTGATTACGCGCAATATTAATAAGTGCAAAATCGGGCAAGTCATGTATACAGCACTGTGCGATGCTGAGGGAAAATTGCTTGATGATGGCACGGTTTATCGGTTTGATGAAACTACATTTCAATTGACAACCAATACACCAACCTTGGATTGGGTACAGGCAAATGCGATCGGCTTACAGGTAGAGATTCAAGACAAGACCCTAACTACTAATACCCTACCCTTACAAGGACCGAAATCTCGCGCCATCTTAAATCAAGTTGCTGCTACTGACTTAGATGGGCTGAAGTATTTCAATTTTGTCGAGACAAAAATTCGCGAAATTCCCGTAGTAATTTCCCGCACGGGCTATACAGGCGATCTCGGCTACGAAGTCTGGTCAGATGCCAAAGATGCGATCGCCCTATGGGATATTCTGATGGAAGTAGGAGCCGCTGATGGTATTCAGCCTGCTGGGTTCTACGCGCTCGACTTGGCACGGATTGAAGCTGGTTTAATTTGGTACGAGTACGATTACGTTCCTTCCCGTCAAGCCCAAACTGACGCAGAAAAAGTTTCTCCTTTAGAAGTTAGTTTGGCGTGGACTGTAGATTTTAGCAAAGCAAGTTTTATTGGTCGGGAAGCACTGCTGAAGGAAAAAGAACAGGGCGTGCAGCGACAGTTGGTAGGATTGGAGTTGGATCGCAACTTCCTACATCAAACTTACGGCGAACAGTCTTTGTTCCTGCAAGATTTGCGTACCCCCTGGCGAACAAAATTCCCCGTCCGTGTAGGAGAACAAACAATCGGTCAGGTAACGAGCGGCTGCTGGTCGCCCGCAGGCGAAAATTATATTGCGATCGCTTGTGTATCAACTAATTATGCCCAAGCGACTACTCCTATCGTCCCCAAAATGACTGTAGAAATTCACGGGCAAAGTATCCCCGCGAGTATCAAATCTCTTCCCTTCTACGACCCAGAACATAAGCGCAGTAATTTATCCAGCGTTCCTACTCTAGCGTTAGCTTAAGGTTTAGACGGCTTAAAATTTGGGTAAGACCCGAATAAATTCTAGAGGTAAACTATCGGTATCGGCGATAAATGCGACTTCATAGACGCGATCGCCGATTTGTTGTTGGGTGGGTTCTAATAAAATTTTTAAGGGTTGATATTGTTCCGGTTGAGTTTCATGCGCTTGGGCAAACCGATCTTTTATAGAACTTAACCAACTAGATAAATCGGTGGTAGTGTCAGTCAAATCGAAAGATAGATGATAGTATCCTACGTAATGCTCGTCACCAAACGCATCTGGTGCGGGACGCGGCTGGGGAATTTGAATTAATTCAATCCGCCCCGACAATCCTTCCATCCAGCAAGCTAGGGTGTAGCCTGTAGTAAAGCGATCGCAAACAGTAAAACCCAACTTCTCGTAAAAGGCGATCGCTTTGTGAATATTGGCAGTCCGAATCGAGACGTGGTGCATAATTTTTGTCATTTGTCAATGGTTATAAGTTATTAGCCTTTTGCTTGCTTACAAATGACTAATGACTATTGACTATTGACCATTACTCAAATAACCGAAAGTAGGGGTAACGCACGGGTACTCCTGGTTCTTTTTCTAGATCGAAGTTAATCACTTCCCAACAAGGCTCGTCTACGGGATCGGGACTAAATTCTACAGGTAAACCGTAGAGTCTGGGTTTGGTTTGGTCTGACTGCCCCTTCCAAGGCGTGCTGCGTTCCAGATAACCACTAATTAAATCTTGATAGCGACGAGCGATAATAACTCGCGTGGCACGATAGCCTTGAGTATACAGCCTGTCAAGTGCTTCGTGAATTTCAAACCTAATACCATCTGGATGGGTATGTTGTCTGTACCACTCATTATTCCAGCGTCGCCAGTGACGACCTGATTGGAGATGAATCAATTCGCCAGTTTTAGGTTCGGCTTCAAAAGCGCCGTGGCGCGGACAGAGATAAGTATCCGTCAATGTTAGCGCCGGAATCAGTTGGCGACAGTGGGGACACGGAATTTCTGGACCAAATATGGGGTACTGCAAGCCTGGATTGATCATGAGGCGTAAACCAGAATACTGACTTGTCTACCACTGCCGTTGGTGCGATTCTGTTCTGACAACCAACTAGAGCTTTTTAGACCCACCACCGCCTCCTAATGAGTATCACATCGCGATCTTTTGTATAGAATAGCTACGTCCTTAGAGATTTGCGATCTTAAGGTTTTAAGCTAAACGATGATTCTTAATCATCATATAGAACATTCTATCGTGTCTGCCCAACCCTACTGGTCAATTCCCGATCTTTCCTCTGCTGCCTTTGTTGCGGCGAATGCTGTAGTCATGGGTACTGTGAAGCTGGCAAAAGGCGCGAGTGTTTGGTATGGAGCCGTAGTACGCGGCGATGTGGAGCGGATTGAAATTGGTGAATGTACCAACGTTCAAGATGGAGCCATCTTACATGGCGATCCTGGTAAGCCGACTGTTTTAGAAGATTATGTCACGGTAGGACATCGTGCGGTCGTGCATTCAGCTTACATCGAACGGGGCAGCTTAATCGGTATTGGAGCAGTCATTTTAGATGGTGTCAGAGTCGGAGCCGGAAGTATTGTGGGAGCAGGGGCAGTTGTGAGTAAAGACGTGCCACCGCGATCGCTTGTTGTGGGTGTACCTGCTAAAATCTTGCGGGAAGTCTCCGAAACCGAAGTCGCAGAATTGATCGAACATGCTCGTCGTTACGAAAAACTCGCCCTCGTTCATGCGGGAAAGGGGACGGATATTGGATTTTACAGGGAGTAGGAGCTAGGAAGTTTTATGTAGGGTGCGTTAAATAACGCACCCTACACTTTCCAGTACCTTCAAAAAGGACTAGTCAATTTGCCATTTTCGACTAACAATTAAAGATGAGAAAATTTCAAAAATCTTTAAACTCTATTCATTAAGAGAGGAAGACATATGGACATCGATCTGCGCGTGGCTTTCGTTCTGTTACCAGTTATCGCCGCTGCTAGCTGGGCGTTATTTAACATCGCTCCAGCGGCAATTAGACAAATTCAAGGCTTTTTCAATAGAGAAGCCTAATTTGAGGGGCTAGAGGCTGGGGGCTAGAGGCTAGGGTAAGAAAGATGAGAGAGAAAAATTACTTTTGAATTCTTCCTTGTCCCCCTTGTCTCCTTGTCCCCTTGTCCCTCTTTTTTTCTAGCCCCTAGCCCCCAGCCCCTAGTTAAGCCACCCGCTTGCGGAGAGACTCAGCCCGACGCTTGGCTGTGCCGTTTTTTGGTTCTGACTCTAAGACCTGCTCGTAAGCTTGCAGGGCTTGGGTAGTTAAATTCTTCCGCTCGTAAGCATGACCGATATTGTTGAGTGCTACAACGTAAGTTGGATATAATCTCAAAGCTTCTTTGTAGTTGCGAATTGCCAGGTCATATTGCTCTTGTGCGAAATAGGCGTAGCCCAAACCGTTGTGAATCATAGCTAGATTTTCTGGGTTCTGTTCCTCTTGCTCCGCTGCTTTGAGTGCTTTCTGAAAATTTGCTATAGCTTGGGCGTAAAGTTTTTTATCCAAATAAATTCCGCCCAACTCGTAATATTCTTCAGCTTTACCTTGTGCTTGAGATAGCTTTTTTTGCAATTGCGCTAGAGTGCCTTCAACGCGGCGCGTTTTGAAGACTTGGCGAAAGATGGCAAACGCCGTTCCGCCCAGTAAGACTAACAAGATCAGCAGATAGACAGCTGCTAGATTTTTATCCATTGGCTGTAAAAACTCAAATGAAAATAGTGTTTCTATCCTAATTATCCTGCTGCTGTGGTGGAGTTATAGCAATTCTCGTTGTAGTTAAATTAGATTACCTGAGAATCAGCACGGAATTCCTGCTAGATATGAGTTCAGCGAATCAGAGAGGGGAGAAAACTGACAATTCCAGGGAAGACGATAATCGCCACCAAAACTAGTAATTGCAGGATGATAAACGGAATCACACCGCGATAAATATCTCCAGTGGTGACTTCGCGCGGGGCAACACCGCGCAGGTAGAACAGGGCAAAGCCAAAGGGCGGGGTGAGAAAGGATGTTTGCAAGTTAGCTCCTAATACTACACCATACCAGATGAGATTCAAGCCCAATTTCTGAGCTACAGGGACGAATAAAGGCACGACAATAAAGGCAATCTCGAAGAAATCGATAAAAAAGCCGAGGATAAACACCACCAACATACTGACGAGTAAAAAGCCGATTTCGCCGCCAGGAAGATTGGTGAGAACGTCAAACATGAAGCGATCGCCATTTAAGCCGCGAAATACCAAACTAAAAGCGGTAGAACCAATTAATATGAAAATTACCATGCTGGTAATTCGCAAAGTGACATCGCAAACTTGCCAGAGCGATCGCCAACTCAGCCGACGGTTAAATCCAGCTAGTACAATTGCACCCAAGCACCCTACTGCACCTGCTTCCGTCGGGGTAGCAATGCCAAAAAAGATGCTACCCAACACTAATAAAATTAACAACAAGGGCGGTATCATCACCTGTACGACTCGTTTTCCCATATCTTTTCCCGCCGCAGCCCTCACGTCCTCTGGTAACGCTGGGGCTACCTCTGGCTTGAGAAATGCCACAACTAAGACATGTAAGGCAAATGCTCCTGCCATCATCAAACCAGGAATGACGGAACCGATGAATAAATCTCCTACGGAAACGCCCAATTGATCGCCTAATACTACCAAGACTACACTAGGAGGAATAATCTGCCCTAACGTCCCAGAAGCAGCAATTACCCCAGTAGCTAGCTGTTTGCTGTAGCCATAGCGCAGCATGATCGGTAGAGAAATTAGACCCATTGCTACCACAGTTGCAGCTACTACGCCCGTTGTTGCCGCTAGTAGTGCCCCTACAGCTACGACTGCTAAAGCCAAACCCCCACGTAACCGTCCCAAGAGAATTCCCATTGTTTCCAACAGATTCTCAGCAATGCCAGACTTTTCCAGCATCGAACCGAGAAAGATAAAATAGGGAATTGCCAGCAGCGTGTAGTTAGCCATGATGCCAAAAATCCGCTGCGGCATGGCTGTGAGAAAGATCGGGTCAAATACACCTAAACTAATCCCAAGTAAGCCAAATAGTATTGCTACTCCGCCTAAAGCAAATGCCACTGGGTAGCCAAAAGAAAGCAACACCAGTGCCCCTGCAAACATTAAGGGACCTAGCCACTCATAGTCCAGTTCCAGGGTTATCACTCTGTTCCTCCTGCTGCATCCGATTGGTGAGAATTGCTAGGTTTTTGATTGCTTCCGAAATCCCTTGGAGAATTAGTAACACCAAACTAACGATAATCATCGTTTTGATTGGGTAACGTAATAGTCCACCAGGATCGGGAGAGGTTTCGCCAATTCTCCAAGAGACAAGAATCGTATCCCAAGAAACAACTAGCACGATGATGCAAAAAGGAATAAGAAACAATAGCGTTCCCAAGAGATCGGTTAAGGCTCTAAGTTTGGGCGACCAATTCCGATGGAAAATATCTACACGGACGTGATCGTTATATTTGAGGGTATAGGCAGCACCTAAAAGGAATACAAGGTCGAATAAATACCATTGGGTTTCAATTAAAGCGTTAGAACTCAAGTTTTGTCCCACGGCTCGCCCTAGGTAACGACCAACGACGTTCCAGACTCCGACGAGTACCATAAGCATGACGAAGCCAGCCGTGAAGCGTCCAATCCATTCGTTGATTGTGTCGATGATTCTTGATAAGCGTAGTAGGCTTTGCAAGGTATCTCCCCTCTCCAAAGCGATAGATGTAGCATTCTACCAAAAAGGAGACAGGAGACAGGAGACAGGAGACAGAATGTAAAGCAGGGACTGGGGAGTGGGGAGTAGAGGGATAAGGGAGACAAGAGACAGACTGTATGCTAGGCGATCGCCTACTCGATCTTTTGATTACGGATGCAGTAGAGACGTTACATGTAACGTCTCTACATGACATGTAACGTCTCTACATGAATCGGCATTCTCAGACTTATTTGTTCGGCTGTGGAGTCACGCGCAAATATGGTTTAACTTCCTGAACTCCTTTAGGGAATTTTTGCTTCGCTTCTTCCGTTGGCATAGAAGGTACGACAATCACATCGTCTCCATCTTTCCAATTAACCGGAGTAGCAACGCTGTAGTTATCAGTCAGTTGCAGAGAATCGATGACGCGCAAGATTTCTTCAAAGTTACGACCCGTGCTTGGTGGGTAAGTGATGGTCAAGCGTAATTTTTTGTCTGGATCGATTACAAAGACCGAACGAACTGTAACTTTAGCATTCGCGTTCGGGTGGATCATGCCATACAGGTCAGAAACTTTTTTATCGGGATCTGCCAGAATTGGATAGTCAACGGTTGTGCCTTGAGTTTCGTTGATATCGCCAATCCAACCTTGATGAGATTCGGCATCGTCAACGCTCAAAGCAATCACTTTCACGTTGCGCTTGTCAAATTCCGGCTTGAGTTTTGAGACTTCGCCTAATTCTGTCGTGCAAACAGGGGTGTAGTCAGCAGGGTGAGAGAAAAGCACTACCCAGCTATCACCAGCCCAGTCGTAGAAGTTAATATCCCCAGTTGAAGAGGACTGAGTAAAGTTAGGTACTGTATCGCCAAGTTGAAGCGCCATGTTTATTTTCCTGTCGTCAGAGTGTCATAATTCGCCTACTATACAGATCGTGCCACAAAACCCCTGTTTTCCGATGGGAGTTGGTATGTTTTAAAGAAAAATTTATGATGAAGGCGAGAGGCAAAGGGAAGGTCACTGATAACTGATAACTAATAACTGATAACTGATAACTGATAAGTAAGCAAAGCTTAGTTTACGACAGTGAGATCGAGAGGAAAAGCCTTTTTATGTTACAAGATGTGTAGAGATGCAATAGACGATCGTGTTTGGAATTGAAACTGCCCGACTGCGACTGAGACAGTTTATCGAGAGCGATTTAGAGGATTACGCTCGAATTTACGCTAACCCAGAGTATACTCGTTACTCTTCTAAGGGTGCAGTACCTCCAGAGCAGGCAAGGGCAGCAGCTCAAGCAGCTTACGACTATTTCACCTCTCATTGGCAGCAACACGGGTTTGGTGTTTGGGCAGTTTGCGATCGCACTCAGAATAGATTAATCGGACAATGCGGTCTGAACTGCTTGCCAGATAATGACGAAGTAGAAGTTCTCTATCGCCTCGACCAGTTATACTGGAATCAAGGTCTCGCTACCGAAGCAACAAAAGCTAGTTTGAGATATGGCTTTGAGCAAGTGAAGTTAGACAAGATTGTGGCACTGACGTTACCACAACACGTTGCTTCCCGTCGCGTTATGGAAAAGGCTGGATTGCACTACGCAAGAGATGCCCGTATTTACGAGTTGGATGTAGTGTATTATACATTGCGCCGAGCGGAATATCAGCCAGATGATTCTGTGTATATTTTGTCCGTTTGAGTATCTTAATAGACTGAAGCTATAGCTATACGGGCAAACCTGACTTTTACTTGCCGACGCTAGATGTAAAGAAAATTAACAATAATTAAGATTTTTTGTTACAGTACAAAAATAAGTATTGATGCTGCAAATCGAAACATTCCAGGGAACGCTTTATGTCACACACAATTGTTACCGAAGTTTGCGAAGGTGTCGCTGATTGCGTTGATGCCTGTCCTGTGGCTTGCATTCATCCAGGACCAGGGAAAAACATTAAGGGAAATGACTGGTACTGGATTGATTTTGCCACTTGTATAGACTGCGGCATCTGCCTTCAAGTTTGCCCTGTAGAAGAAGCGATTGTCCCAGAAGAAAGACCGGATTTACAGAAAACACCTAAGTAACAGCCGCAAGTTGTAGCAGCTTAAGCTATAACGATAGCCAATTAGTAGCGATCGCGCTTGCTTAACTAAAATCTGGGATAAGCTAAATGCTAATTGCTGAAAGTTAACCTTGAGGTATGTACAGTTCTGCTCCTCTGTTAGAAGTTAAAGATGTTTGGGCTGGGTACGTTAAAGACCTCGATATTCTCCAAGGGGTGAATTTTTGTATTTTCCCTGGAGAAATTGTAGCGGCGATCGGTCCCAATGGCGCGGGAAAGTCTACCCTAGCGAAAACAATTTTTGGATTGCTCAGCCCACATCGGGGCAAAATTACATTTAAAGATCGGAGTATTGCAGGTTTGAAGTCAAATCAAATCGTGCAAATGGGAATGTCTTACGTCCCGCAAATTTCTAACGTCTTCGCCTCTTTAAGCGTCGAAGAAAATTTGGAGATGGGGGCATACATTCGCAAAACTGCGCTATCTCCTTTAAAAGATAGAATTTATGGGACTTTTCCGGCTTTAGCCAGCCGCAGAAAGCAAAAGGCTGGAACTCTCTCCGGTGGAGAACGCCAAATGCTAGCGATGGGTAAAGCTTTGATGCTGGAACCGAGTTTATTGTTACTCGACGAACCAAGTGCTGCTTTGTCCCCCGTGTTGGTAGCGAGTGTATTTGAACAAATTCAACAAGTTAACCAGAGTGGAACGGCGATTGTACTAGTAGAACAAAACGCTCGTAAGGCTTTAGCAATGGCACATCGGGGTTACGTATTAGATACAGGACGCGATCGCTTTTCTGGAGCTGGGAATGAATTGCTCAACGATCCGAAAGTAGCTGAATTATACCTTGGCGCTGGTATTCGTTGAAAGGTCGGCGAAAGATTAATTTAGTTTAGCGATTAAAATGAGGCGAGTTTTTTCAATTGTTGTGAGCTTGACGCTTGCTTTCGACTCTCAATTTGCTATGGCTGGTTCGCTCGACCGACAAATCGGTATTGTTGTGGCAAAAGAAGACTTAGTTTGTCTGATTGCATCCGAGCAAAAGATCGAGACTGGTAGTAAAGTCGCTCTTGTAGTTCCCACTACTCCACAGAGGCTAGTTGGTGGAACAGTTATCTCGGTTAGCGATCGCAGATGTGCTGAGATATCAAAGCCATATACTATTTCTGGCAAGTCTTATCGGCTATCATTACTAGGCGATCGCACTCAACTGAGCGTACCTGCGATCGGTATTTTAACCTCAAGTAGTCAACTTCATTCAGTTGGGTCAAGAGTAGTTGGCGATTTAGACGGTGATGGTATAGAAGAATCGTTTCGTTCTTGCGCTAGTTCTGAAGGACTTCATCTTACTGTCTGGTCTGGTCAACCGCTAACTGGGATTAGAAAATGGCATAGTTATTATTACCTTGGCTATGATGTTGAACCAACATGTACAGAATCAGAAGTCAAGGATAAAAGCTAAAAAAAGCTAAGAGATGCTCGCAGACATTCTGGCTTTTTTCGAGTAAATATTAGGGTGTAATCGTTAAGCAAGTCTAGCAGTGGTAGTATGCAACATGCACGCCTGACACCAACGCCACCCTATAGCGCCTTAATTTTCGATTGTGATGGCACTCTGGCACATACTATTCCCACCCATATTCAAGCATGGTTGGCAACGTTGCGCCCATTAGGTGTCGATCTGAGCCAAGAATGGCTTTACGATCGCCGAGGTATGTCATCGCTGGAACTAATTGAAACGATAAATCATACCTTCGGTCATACATTAGATGCTACTTTTGTCAACTCCGTACGAAAAAAACATTTCTTAGACTTATTGCATCAAGTTGTGGAAATTGAGGCAGTAGCCGATATTGCCCGCAGTTATTACGGTAAAATTCCTCTAGCGGTGGCTTCAGGTGGCGATATTCGGGTAGTAGAATCTACCCTAAAGGCGATCGGGTTGTATTCTTTATTTGATGCGATCGTCACTGTTAATGATGTGAGTCAGGGTAAGCCTGCGCCTGATATTTTCTTCTTAGCTGCCGATCGCCTCGGCGTTTCACCTACAGATTGTATCGTTTATGAAGATAGCGACGCAGGTTTAGAAGCCGCCCACCGTGCGGGAATGCGGGCGATCGACGTGCGGGAACTGTGGCTAGCTAAGAACAGTTAACAGTTATCAGTTAACAGTTATCAGTAGTATTGGTAGTTGGTAGTTGCTTTCCCACTCCCCACTCCCCATGCCCCTAATCCCCACTTCGTGGGGACCCCGAGTTCCCCACTCCCCACTCCCTCATGCACTACCGACGATTTGGCAAAACAAATCTCAATTTTTCTGCGTTTTCGTTAGGAACGATGCGCTATTTGACTTCGGCAGAAAATGCTTACAAAACGATTTACCAAGCAGTTACATTAGGTATTAATCACATTGAAACAGCTAGGGGCTACGGTAATAGCGAATTGTATCTTGGTGCGGCACTTAGAAAGAGTTTGCCCGTTCCTCGTTCTCAACTTTACATTACAACCAAAATTACCCCTACGGTAGATGCAGAATCCATGCGTTGTTATATTAATGAGTCTTTAGAACGCATTGGAGTAGATTATTTAGATTGCTTGGGAATTCATGGAATTAACACATGGGAACATCTCGATCTCGTACAACAGCCATATGGTTGTATGCAAGCAGTACGGGAAGCTGTTGCTGATGGGAAGATAAAACACGTTGGATTTTCTACTCACGCACCTTTAGAGGTAATATTAGCAGCGATCGCAACAGATCTATTTGAATTTGTCAACCTACATTATTACTACTTTTTTCAACGTCATGCCCCAGCGATCGAACTCGCTCATACTCAAGATATGGGTGTTTTTATTATTTCTCCTGCGGATAAGGGAGGACGCTTGTATACTCCACCACAAGCATTGAAGGATTTGTGTCAGCCTATTTCTCCTCTAGAACTAAACTATCGCTTTTTACTGGGCGATCGCCGCATTACTACTTTAAGTGTAGGTGCAGCCACTCCAGAAGAGTTAAGCTTATCTTTGCAAGTAGCTGACTGTAATGCACCTCTAACTGACCGAGAAATTGAAGTTTTACAACGGTTAGAATCTCATGCTAATACAACTTTGAACGGCGATCGCTGTAGTCAATGCTACGAATGTTTACCTTGCCCTGAAAACATCAATATTCCCGAAATTTTGCGCTTGCGAAATCTCACTGTTGCTTATAATATGCAGGAGTACGGCGAATATCGTTATCGAATGTTTGAAAATGCCGGACATTGGTTTCCTGGGATAAAAGCAAATAAGTGTACTCAATGCGGTGATTGTTTACCTCGCTGTCCCGAACAATTAGATATTCCTCAATTATTATTTGATACTCACGATCGCTTGAATGGTTCTCCTAGGCGTAGATTGTGGGGATAGTTGGTGATTGGTAATTTATAATCGGTAATTTTATGAAAGTTTTTTCTCAAAATGGATGGCGATCGCTACAACACCCCCAGTCTTGGTTACTGGCGATCGCGGGTGGGATAGCTGCTATTCATCTAAGTTTAAGTTGGCGAAGTAATGCCGACCTAAATCAACTTTGCCTCAGTCTTCTTTGTTGGTTTGCCGTGGCAACTCTGTTATGGGAAAAGCGCCATAATTTAATTTTGCAAAGCGATATTTTCTCTAGCTTACTAGGCTTCATTCTGCTAGGATTTGTTCTGCTCAGAAGTTTATGGATGACTAGCTTTGACAATCTGTTCCATTTTACTCCATTCATTGCTGCTTTAGGATTGGCTTTGATTGCTTCTGGAGTGAGACAATTACATCAATATTGGCGGGAAATACTGCTGATATTTGCTTTTTCTATTCCCGTCGAGATACTAATTAATCGCATTGGTATTCTTGCTTTTTATACAGCCAACTTTGCTTCAGTGATTTTGACTTATTTAGGAGTAGAGTATCATCGTGAAGGAGTCAATATTATTTTAGCTAACCGCAAAGCTGTAGAAGTAGCTGCTGGTTGTTCTGGCTGGGAAAGTATATTTCCTTTGTTAAAACTATCAGTATTGTTTTTAGTAATGTTTCCCACTAAAATAATCCAAAAAATCTTAGTTCCTCTAGCCGCAGTTGCGATCGCTTTTGTTGTCAATGGGATGCGAGTAGCTATTCTAGCCATTTTACACGCTTACACTAGCGAAGCCACATTTAAATACTGGCATGTCGGTACAGGTTCCCAAGTCTTTTTTCTGACTTCTGCTTTATTATTTGGTGGGTTCTGTTACTTCACTAGTCAAAACTCCTCTTCCGCAGGTTCGGATAAAAGAGAACTTTCTGAATTATGATTTTAAACTATAACAAATGACCAATGATTAATGACCACTTATCACTAATACCAATTCTCCGTAGAGATGCACTAAATTCGACCCCCCTGTAGTCCCCCCTTACTAAGGGGGGACGCCGAAGGCGGGGGTAGAAATAATGCAGTTTCACACAGAAACGGTATAACCAATTACCCATTACCAAATGGCAATTAACCAATAACTAATAACTAATGACAGTTCAAAATTGCTATATGAAATTTTGGCAGCGTTTGCGAACACCGCTTTTAATTCTCACATTTGCCAACGTGTTGTTTGTATTTAGTAGAGTGTTACTCGATGCAAATATTGGCAAGCGAAAAATTACTCCTTTTACATTTCCTGCTACAGTACCTCTTCCACAGTGGCAGCAAGTAGCAAGTCGATCGCTACCAGATCGAATTGTAGAACAAGAACCTTATGGTAAGGTAGCTTTTCCAGGAAGGCGCTATCAATACAAACAAAATAACTTGTTACTAAATATTGATACGCGCTACGAATTAAATACTGTAGGAGATGGGCAGCAGGCGATCGCAGACAATATTAACATATCATTTCCGAGCGATCGCTCTCCAATGCTGATTCGGCACAACCAACAGTTAGGTTATTATGCTGTATTCGTACACCAACAACAGGCATATTTAAATGCTTGTATTAATTCCCGTGGTGGTAGTACGTTTACTCCCTCCCAATTTGATACTAACCGCTTGCGCTACGATTTCCAATTACAGCGAATTGCATTCTGGTTGTTGGGAAGGCAAGGATTAAGAGACAATCGTTGTCTTTGGACTCATTTATCTATGCCTTTAAAGCAGTCTACACCTGAGACTTACTCTACCTTAGAGCAGGCTTGGTTTTCTTGGTATCAATGGTGGGACTCCCACTTTCCTCCAAGTTAACAGTTTACTAAAAAATGGTATAAAAGGTAATCGATCCCGTGACACAATCACATAGTAATCTCGAACCGCTATTTCGTTTGGCTGGTTATACTTTATTAGCTTTATTTCTCTTAGATTTAATCGCAATTTTTATCCCTCCTAACTTTACGAATCCCGTTTGGGAGTTTCAGTTAGCGAATCAACTTGTAGAACGCGCACCCGTACCTATTTTAGGACTAATTTTTGTTTTAATTGGTGAATCTCAATTTCGGATTTTTAAATTTTTATCTTGGTCGAGTTTAGTAGTAGGAATTTTATATTTTTTACTCGTACCACTATCTATTAGTTCTATTGTCCGAATCGAGCAGCAAAATTCAGCGCAGATTACTACAAGACTAGAACAAATTCAACAATTAAAAGCGCAGATCGAGCAAGCACAAACGTCGGCAGACGTATCAGCAATATTAAGTCGCATTAACCCTCAAACTACTCTACCAAAAATAGAAAATCCAGAAGCAGTCAAACAACAGTTAATTGCTAGCTTATCCCAAAACGAGCGATCGCTCCAAGCTCAAGCAGCTAGCCGCGAAAATAATTTTTGGAATCAAATCGAGAGTGCTATTAAGGTATCCTTGGGATCGCTAATTTCTGGCATGTTATTTATCGTTATTTGGCATAAAACTCGCAAAATTATCAAACTCAGTTAACAGTTAACAGTTAACAGTTATCAGTTATCAAGGGAGTGCAACTTACGACTTACCAATGACAAATGACAAATGACAAATGACCAATGACAAATGACAAATTTCAACAAATTTACTTGCCACCAGTTAAAAATTATGTTAATAAGGTCAAGAAACAAGTCAAAATAGTAGCCAACAGCAAGGATGATAAATTCATTCTGGAAATCGTCAGGGCTTTTATTGGGAATAGGCTTGGGGGCGATCGCGCCGTTACCAAACTCTATTTCAACAGCGCAAACAGTTACAACTCAGCCTTCCCAAACTCCGATAGAGCTGGGTCTAAAGCGATCGATAATTGGCTCAAATAGCATTGACCCAAACGATCGAGTTGTGACATCAAACACCATATCCCAAGACGATCTGACAAATCCTAGTTTATGGTGGGCAAAAGAACAGTTTGGTGGAGACTTACTGAGTAATTGGCTAGCTTATCCAGCTCAAAATGGCGATTCAGGGCGCATTGACTTGCTAGTAAATCGGCAGAACTGGAATTCTCTTGACTACATCCAGCAATACGAATTCGTGTATCACTTTGGCACTGATGCTATGGATCGCGGTTATAACCTGAGAGTTTTGAACGAGCAAAAGCAGCTTTTAGCAACCTATAGTTGCGATTTCCGGATCGTTCCGACTCAGTGTGACATCGAGCTTGATGCCACCAGTAAATCGATGATTCGCGGTGGCAGTCAGTTTGGCATGATACGGTAATCAGTCATCAGTTTCGTAGGGGCGGGTTCACCCGAAATCTCTGCTTCAGTTAGAACTACTTGGTGAACCCGCCCGTACAGGAGTCAGGAGTAATAGTGAATCATGAATTGTGAATTGTGAATTGGTTCCCCAGTTCCTAGCCCCTCATTTCCATCCACAAAGCTTGATACTGCTGGGTGGCGGTTGGACTCAGGGGGCGTAAAAATTCGCTCTGAGCCAAGATTTTGTCATTTGGTAGTAGGAGCGAGCGTAGTTCTGCTTGAATGTTGTTGGGATCGATCTGAAAAGGAATAGGCGAGTTTGCTTTACTCAGCAGCAAAATCTGTTGGGCAATTTGGGGTTGCCAGCAGAAATTAATCCATTGATATGCTAAGGCGCGATCGCTATTTGTCCGAATTGGATTAGCCCATAAATCTGCCCACAGCGCAGTTCCAGATTGCGGAATTACCGCAGCAATCTGACGGTGGCGTTGCATGGCAGAAATGATGTCGTTTGACCAGCCCACAGCTAACCAAGTATCTCCTAAAATTAAAGGCTGTAAGTAAGTGTCCGAACTGTAAAGTTTTACCTGCTGGTGAAGGCGACGCAGTTCTGATGCTAGATCTGGTACTTGGTTCGGATTTTCGGTGTTGTAAGATTCATCCAGGTGTTTGAGTGTTAGTCCGATAACTTCGCGGGGATGGTTCGGTAGGGAAATGCGATCGCGCAGTTCTTCTCGCCACAAATCGCTCCAATCTTGCGGTTGCCAATTCAAAGACCTAAATCTATCCCGATTGTAAGCAATTACGGTATGACCCCAACGATAGGGAGCTGCCCAAACATCTCCTTGTGGATCGAATTGCCCTGCTTTGTTGCGTCTGACTAATTCTTGCCAGCGACTCGGTAGCTGCGACCATTGAGCCATTTGCGCCGGATCTAGGGGTTGAATTAGATTTTGCTCAATTGCGGCTGCTAGCCAGTAGTCACCTAAAGTTACCAAGTTAGCAGGGTTGGGATTTTGAGGTTTGAGCCATGAGGGGAGGGGAAGGCGCGATCGCCAGTCCTCTTCTGTTGGCTGTTGGCTCTTTTGCTGCCATGATTGCAAGCGATCGAATAGGCTGTCTAGTTGTTCTACCGAGGCAAATTCTAAATTAGCAGTCTGCTCGATCTGCGTCCGAAATTTCTGCAAAACTTGATTGGGAATCGAACCTTTTAACACCTGTACGCGCAGTTTGGCTCGTTCTTGGCTGTTACACCCTGCGAGTAACTGACTGAGTAATAGCGTTCCCGTACCGACTAAAAACGACCTGCGATCCATGTTTTCGAGCCATATATCTAATTCAGGTTAGTTGCTTTCGTTCCACCCCGAAACCAACCAGATCGATCTTAGTCGGTGATTCTTCTATATTGGCAGGACGCTGATAGGTAACGATGGTACGCAAGCGTAAATCGGGGGCGACTATTCGCATCTGATCCACCGCTACGGAACGCTTGTAGTAGGTTGTCATTTCTAAAGTTTGGCGCGTCGGCTGATAGGTAAAACGTCCGGCGATCGCTCCTGCTTCGGAGTAGCCTTCATCTCGTAAATAAAATCCCCGAATCACTTGGGCTGTTAAATCGACGGCGGCGGCTGTTGGTGGCGGAATTTCTGGAATTACCGTATCTGGGGTGACGCAGGTATCGGGGACAAATAAAGCTTGCAGGCTCATCGATAGAGTTTCTCCAGTTTCCGAGCGAGTGTTAAAGGCGATCGCAAATCCTGGTAATAAATTATTTACGTCAACTCGTGCCAAATCGACTTTAATTCCATTTAAGGCAGAAATTGAGAGAATTTGCTGCTTTTGAGCTAACTCTAGAGTTGCCACATCATACTCGGTGTAAGATTTTTCTATCTCCCCTGTCAGCATGTAATGATAAGTCCGTTCGATCTTCCATTTGCCCGCACAAACAGTAAAAAACTCTTGAAAATTCAGCATTTTTCTATCAGGATGATGCGTTACGTTCTCGATCTCTTCCTTTTGGCGGAAGATTTATGCTTTTTGCTCAACTAATGCTTCTAAACTAATACATTGAGTGCTGTGGTAACTCCAACCCAATTGTGAATTTTTTCTTAGTTAATTAATAAATCACACAGCTAACCAAGACCGAATTATTTTAGTTTATAGGTAATGTTACGCAGGAGAGCGGCTGAGGGAAGCGATCGCCAATCTAATTCATATAGATGTGGAACACCTCGATTTTTTAGCTATCTGACATATTAGCGGAGTCATGCTGAAATCTAGAAGTAATCAGCCCTCACGCTTAGGCTACTGTTAAATTCTCACTCAAGCTTCAACTATCTACGCATTATCGAGGATGACACTATCATCTATATTTATTTTTGTGTAAAAAGTCTGAGAAATTTATCGCTTTAACAGCGATTTTGGCAAAAGTTAAATGATTGATAAGTACGGTAAACTTTGCCCAATTGTTGCATAGCATATAAGAGTTAGTAAAGGCAGGCATAGAGGGTATTCAATGGAGCCACTTCAAAAGCAAGTTCTGACCCTGAGTAATAAAGTCGATACCCTTTATCAGGTAGTCGATCGACTCAACAATCAAGTCGCTTCTGCTTTAACAGAGTGTCGATTAACTCCGGCAGCAGCAGCAACGGATGCTACGGTAGAATCAAACGGACGCGGAAATACTATCTACAGCATTTCCAGATCGGTAATGGAACATAAAGACGTACTAGTAGATAGCAACGACTTAGATACTCATATCCAGGGCGGAGAGAAGGAGTTAGCACCTGAAATTCAAATTCAGCGGCTCACTGCCCAATTAACCGCAGCATACAATCGAATCGCTGCTTTAGAAGAGCAACTGCTAGCACGGAGAATCCATTAATTGAGTGAGTCGATTCGTAGTGAGTAGTGATTTTTGACTTACGACTTACGACTTAGCAATTCATTCTTGTCATCAATGCTTCGATCGCTTGTAGAAGTTGAGTTTGACTCCAGCCAGCCGTTAGAGAAGAAGCGATCGCGCAACCACCAGCGCCCATACCTTCTTTTACGTAACCTTGCTCGTAAGCGCGAAGTTGAGTATATCTAGAAGTTGCAAAACTAAGTTCAGTTGATAACAGCGGTACAGCACCTATACTTGCAGCTAGTTCAACTGTTTTCCCTGTCGGGTCTTCCGCTACCCAGCGAGTAGTTCCTACAACCACAGCTTCAGGATGCCAATCTAGGCGATATGTCTTGACTAGAGCCTGCATCAGGGCATAAACAGCTAGCATTTGCGTACCACCAGCTAAGATTACGCCTTTTGTGCGACTAGCGGCGATCGCCATTCCAGCGACGACAATTTGCATCGCGTCGCCTACCGCTGCTACTAATATGCCAGGATCTTCTACAGGTATCCGTTCCCACAGTCCGGCACGCTGCAACCCCGTTCGGACTAGTTCCCATTTTTGAGTATGGTTGCAAATCGGATGGCTGCTATTGACTTTATCAGCAGCATCAATACCCAAACCAGTCAACACAGCGAGTGCGGTTGTGGTTCCACCCACGACGCATTCGCCAATAATGATGTAGTCATGGGAAATATTGTTATGAGAACTTGTACCCAGCTTTTCTCCCCAAACTAAACCTCGCGTCAGTAAGTGTTTTACCACTGTTAATGGCAAAGCTTCCCCTTGACTCAAACACTTGGCAGGAGTCCCACCTAAATCGATTGTCGGTACAGTAGGCGGTTGAGGTAAACCAGCATTAAATAAATAGACGGGAATATTCAACGCCTCCACAACAGCACGGGAAATCGCCACAGGAGAAGCCCCCGCAGGCAGAGGAGGTAAAGCATTTTGCGGTTGAGTTTGAGGACCGCGAACTAAAAATTCAGCATCGGCGATCGCTGTGTATTGCCGATCTTCAGGAGTTAAGCCAGCTGCCGAGATCCCAGGAATTAAGCCTGTTGCGGTAAATCCTAAAACACAGGCAAACATGGGAGTTCCACCCCGATATCGTTCTATCCACGCTCGTCCCTGTTCTATTTGGGTATAAACTCGGATTGTCACAGTTAAGAGTGAGTAGTGAGTAGTGAGTAGTGAGTAGTGAGGTTTCCAAGCGGGTGGAGGCGCGGGTTTCCCGCGCATCGGAACCGCGTTCACCGACATTAGCTGCGTAGTAGTGAGTAGTGGGGAGTAGTGACTTGATTGTGAATTTCCCTAGCCTCTAGCCCCCAGCCCCCAGCCTCTCACTCGTAGTCCATCAAAACTTGTACCCAGTGAGGCGGACGGGGAATTGGGTTGCCAAGGCGATCGAGGAGTAGCCAAGCAACGAGGTGGACGACAAATAAATAGACTAAGTTACTCACTATAACCAGAGCTAACGCCAAGACTTGAATTACTAACATACTCGGTTGTAGTAACAGTCCCAGCTTGTCAAAGATCCACTCTGCTAACTCCGTCACTTCTACGATTAAATAAACCCAAAGGTCGCGACCCGACCAAATTGACATCAACCAAAAGCGGAAAAAGAACCCGATCGCGCCTAAAAGAGTACCCAAGGCAATTGAGATAATCCAAGGCGATCGCCGCCGCCATGCCGCTCCTAGCAATACTCCCATAATTCCATAGGGCATGACATACAGCAAGCTAGGAATCGGTCCCATCAATACTGCCAGTAGCAGCCCAGAAACTCCAGCCGCCATCCATCCAGCCCGCATACCCCAACGCAAGTAGACGATCGCCACAGGTATGGCAAAGAAGATCCGCAGCAGGGGACCGAGGGGAAAATAAAAATTAATGAAGTAGATCAAGCTGGCTGTACTAGCAAGAAACGCCGTTTCTACCATTGCCAAGGGTGGATCGGGTTTAACAGGCGATCGCTCCGACTGCTGTGAAGTAGTAAGATCGCTAGACAAGTTTTCCTGGGATGGGTTGGGATCGCTCATGTACGTGTCTGAAACTTCTTCCAGTCTAATCGAACGGGTAATGGGTGATTAAATGTCACGCAAAGACGAGCCAGCGCCGTGTGGGGGTATCCCCCGTTGTAGCGACTGCCGTGCGACTGGCATAGCAAAGGCGCTAAGAATGCTTTGCGTCTTTGCGTCTTTGCGCGAGATAAATTCAAGACTTTACTCCGTCTTAACTGAGTAAGGGTGAGTTATTAGGTAGCTGCCACGATCGCCCTTGACAAGTTACTTCGTTCCCAACAATCTGTACACCAAAAAGTTGACGACCCAAGTTTAGGGCTTCTTGCCTTTCTTCATCTGTTAAGTAATCCTCACCTGTGCGACCGCTATGCGTACTACTTGGATCGCCCCCTGCTGCTAAATATCGTTGATGAGAGATATCTAGCAGTTCTTTAAATCTTTCATACTGCCTTTTTTCTTGCGCGGTAGGTTCTCTCATGATTCTGACAACCAATCTAACGGAACAATTTCGCCATCTTGTAAGAGCATAGCAATTGGGAGAATTTGACTAGGAGTTTGAATGTACCAGTTACCTGTATTTGGATCGTAAAGTCTGCGCTGCAAGAACCCCAATGTTTCCAATGCATTTAGGATTAAGTATTGTGATTCTGTCGGTTCCACTATAGCTTGGGTATAAATTTACTCCAAAGATTGTACGAGAAAGGAGATCGTTTTACTACAGTCTCAATAGCGTCACGGCGATTTTGCCAGAAAAACAGACATCGACATCTGTACCAGGAGTGCGATCGCGTTGGGCATATGCCCCGACATAATAAAAGTTATTTCCTTCAATTCGATAATTCACTGGTAGCGGTTGGGTAGAAGGTTGGCAAAACACCACTTCCGGATCGGGCTCTCCTGGGAGAAGATGCGGTAAATTGACATTCCAAAACGTGCCTGGTTCTGGCGGACGGTGCAGTAAATCGGCTAACACTGTCGCCGTCCACCTCGCCGCAGTATCCCAATCTACATTAAGTTTGCCTTTGCGGTAGTGGGAAATTGCTACCCCAGGAATACCGTGAAAAGCTGCTTCCCTGACAGCTGCAACGGTTCCCGAAATGTAGACATCAGCCCCCATGTTACCCCCAGCATTGATACCGGAAAGCACGAATTTGACATCTTGACAAATATGTGCTAGAGCTATGCGGGTACAATCGGCAGGAGTGCCAGCGATCGCATATTCATTTTCATTCCGACGGTGAACGTGAATTGCTTGATTTGTTGTCACTTGGTGTCCGCAGCCGGATAAATGATCTCTGGGTGCAGCTACGATAACTTTGTAACCAGCTACGGCTTTTTTTAACGCCCGAATCCCTGGTGCGTCAATTCCATCATCGTTAGTTAAGATCAAAGTCATAATTTATACTCAATGCTTGCCAACTCGTATAGCAACACGCGATCGCACCATCCCAGCATATATGCGATCGCTATTTTCAATTGAATATCGCCTCTGGGAATGCAAAGATTGAAGAAAAGAAAACTTCTGCTAAATGGCTATGCCAGAACAGTACGAATCGATCGCGCAACACTACCACGAACGCACCAAATACGACCCTGAGACGATCGCCGCTAAAAACCAGGGGTTGGATTGGTCTAAACAACCGCTACCATTCAAAGAATACAAGATCGGTACGGTTTTCGATCTCAAGCCTTACTTGCAAGCAGATCCAGAGGCTTCAGCCGCAATTCCAGGGATTGGTTGGTGGCAGCGATTGTCTCATCTTTTACTTTACAGCTACGGCATCACTGCCAAAGTGCCAACTCTGATGGGACAGCCGATTTATTTACGCTCTGCTCCCTCTGCGGGTGGCTTATACCCAGCCGAAGTTTATCTGATTTCTCGCGGTACGCCACTGCTTCCAGCCGGACTTTACAACTATCAACCACTGACTCACTCTTTAATTCAGTTTTGGGAAAGCAATGTTTGGAGCGATCTACAAGCAGCCTGTTTTCAACATCCAGCACTCGACAGCAGCCAAATTACACTTGTCACGACAGCGATATTTTACCGTTCGGCTTGGCGCTACCAAGACCGCGCCTATCGACGCATATTTTTAGATACGGGACACCTGTTAGGTAATATTGAGTTAGCTGGTGCTTTGACGAACTATCGTCCCCACTTAATTGGCGGTTTCATTGATGCATCGATCGACCAAATGCTCTATGTTGACCCAGAACAAGAAGGAGCGATCGCGGTGATTCCCTTAGCGGATCTGGAAGTACAGCAATTGCCTGTCAGCCGCACAGTCTTACCATCTTCTACCCAGACTGAATATCCTCCCATTCCCGATGGCGAATTGTTAGCATACTGCCACCAAGCAACGCAGATCGATGACGATCGAGCAGCAAGCGAGGAGCGAGAGAAAGAGGTTTTTGCGGCAGATAAATATAACTTTCCCTTTTGTTTGAAAGTCCCGACCAATACTAGTTCGATAGATTGGGGACTCAACTTAACAGGATTGGAAACGACAATCCTCGAACGCCGTTCCACTCGCGCTTACACTGGTGCTGAACTCACAATCGATGAGTTGAGAGCTTTGTTGGATTTCACCTATCAGCCTCAGCATTACCTTAACCAAGGATTTGACGGCAATCCAGATTATTTCGATCCCAGTTTAATTGAAACATTTGTCGCTGTATCTGGAGTCACGGGGTTAGAAGAAGGTTGCTACTACTACGCACCAAAAGCCCAAGAACTGCGGCAAATTCGGTTTAAAAACTTTCGGCGCGAATTGCACTTTCTTTGTTTGGGACAAGAACTCGGTCGAGACGCAGCCGCCGTTCTCTTCCACACCGCAGATCTCAAAAAAGCCGTAGCACAATATGGCGATCGCGCTTATCGCTACCTACACATGGATGCAGGACATTTAGGACAAAGACTCAACTTAGCTGCCATTCGTCTCAACTTAGGTGTCAGCGGCATCGGTGGCTTTTTCGACGATCGGGTTAATGAAGTTCTCGGCATTCCAACTGATGAAGCCGTACTTTACATCACCACGTTAGGTAGACCGAGATGAGCTGAGTTGACGCGACTCGACTAATTTAATCGCACGGCTGACGCTTTCAGGCAAAATGACGACAAGGCTACGATCGGATGCCGTATCGAGGGCAGTGTGAATCGCTGTGGTTTCATCGAGGATGGTTTTGTAGTTGCAATCAGGTTTTTCCTCCTCAATGCCTTGACGGATCAGATCGGCAGCTTCTCCACGGGGGCGATCGCGAGTGTCGTCATCTTCTTTAACGATAATGCGATCGAAGATTCCTGCCGCTAGCTTACCCAAATTAAGTAAATCTTCGTCACGGCGATCGCCTGGACCCCCCACTACACCAATCCGTTCCCCCGCGTGATGTCGGACAAAATCGCCCAAAGCTTGGTAACTTGCAACATTGTGGGCGTAGTCAATTAATGCTTGATATTTGCCCAAGTCGAATAAATTCATTCTACCTGGAGTTTGACTTGCCGATGGTTTGAAAGTATTAAGAGCAGCACGAATATCTTCAATTTTTACACCTTGCACGAAGGCGGCTAAACTGGCAGCTAAAGCATTGGCGATCGCAAAGTTAGCTTTTCCACCTAATGTCAGTGGTACGTTAACTGCTTGTTCGATCTGTTCCGACCAATCTTGTTTTTTAAATACTAAATAACCATTTTCGTAGACTGCGGCAAGTCCTCCTTGTTGAACGTGCGATTGTACGACTGCGTTATCTGGCTGCATGGAGAAATAAGCTATCTGTGCTTTTACCCGTTTTGCCATCGCTACTACTAGCGGATCGTCAGCATTGAGAACGGCATAACCATCAGGCATGACTGTTTCTGCCACAACGCTTTTGACATATGCCAAGTCTTCCACCGTGTCGATCCCGTCAATACCTAAGTGGTCGGCGGCGACGTTCAAGACAATACCAACATCGCAAGCCGGAAAACCCAAACCAGAACGCAAAATTCCACCCCGCGCCGCCTCCAAAATCGCTACTTCTGTCATGGGGTCTTGCAGAATCAACCTTGCACTGTGGGGTCCAGTATTATCGCCTGCTTCCACAAGGCGATCGTCTATGTACGTTCCATCGGTGGTAGTGTAACCCACAATGCGCTTTGTCTGGCGAAATATTTGGGCAGTTAGACGGGTAGTAGTCGTTTTACCGTTCGTGCCTGTAATTGCCACAATCGGAATGCGGCTGGGAGTGCCAGGAGGAAACAGCATATTCAGGACTGCTTCCCCCACCGGACGCGGTAAACCTTGGCTGGGGTGAGTGTGCATCCGAAAACCAGGCGCGGCATTTACTTCTACAACCACGCCGCCGACTTCTGCTAAAGGACGGGAGATATCGGGGGTAACGATGTCAATGCCTGCAATATCCAGTCCGATGATTTTGGCTGCTCTTGCAGCTAAATAAATGTTGTCAGCATGAATTTCATCGGTGCGATCGATCGCAATGCCACCCGTACTCAAGTTTGCTGTTGCCCGTAGATAGCAAACTTCTCCTTCTCTGAGTACGGTATCCAAACTATACCTTTGCTTGCGTAAAAGGTCGAAACTGCTGCGGTCTAACTCGATCCGTGTCATCACGTTATCGTGTCCTTGCCCTCGGTGCGGATCGCGATTTGTCGTTTCGATCAGTTCGTTAATTGTAGAACGTCCATCCCCTATTACATGAGCGGGGACTCGTTCGGCAACAGCGGCAACTTTGCCATCTACTACCAAGACGCGGTGGTCGCGTCCTTGATAATAACGCTCGACAATTACCATCCGAGTTTTTGAGGCAGCACTTGCTGCATCGTAAGCCGCTTCTGCATCTCTCCAGGTGTTGATATCCAACGTTACTCCCCGTCCGTGGTTGCCATCGAGAGGCTTAATCGCCACAGGAAAGCCGCCTACAGCATCGATCGCTGCTTCGAGTTCGTCAAAATAGTTAATTGTCATGCCACGCGGTACGGGAACCCCTGCATCTTGGAGAATGCGTTTCGTTCCTTCCTTGTCTCCGGCTAGCTCAATACTTAAAATACTAGTGCGATCGCTTTGTGTTGCCTGAATGCGATGTTGGTAAGCTCCATAACCCAATTGAATCAAAAACCGCGCTCCCAATCGCAACCAAGGAATACCTTTTGCCTCAGCCGCCTTGACAATCGCCTCCGTACTCGGTCCTAGCGCCGCCTCTGCCTCAAATCCCCGCAAATCTTGCAAATCTCGTCGTAATTCGTCGAGACGATAGCGCCCCGTATCGGCAATACTTTGACATAATCGCACGGCAGCCCTCGCCGCATAACGCCCCGCTTCTGGATGTTGATATTCAAAGATGACGTAATAAACTCCACGGGTTGCCGTCTTTCTGGTACGACTGTAACTGACGGGCATTCCGGCTAAAGCTTGCAATTCTAATGCTACATGTTGAACGACTTCCTCCATCCACAAAGAGCCGTCCTGCAACCGCTCTAAAAACTTTTCTCCCAAATCGCACTCGCGATCGCCTATGCTAGGCAGCGCCTCAGCCAGCCCCCTCAAAAAGCCAGAAATTTCATTTGGTTTGCGATCGCTCAAATTCTGCAAATCGAGACGCACGACGATCAGCTTGTGGTCTTGAATGCTCCAATAGTTCGGACCCTGTAACGTCTGAATTTTGAGTATTTTCATCGCAGTTTTTTGATTGATAACTAGCGATCTAGTTGTAAAACTTCTGACTCTATGTTTATCTTCCCATGACTTGCAAGAGAAAGACCGATTTTTAACTATTCGTCTAGCAATTTGTAACTAACATCAAATTGCGATCGCAAATGGAACTTCCAACAGCGTTCTTCTTCGCGTCTTTCTCTTTGCGGCTTTGCGGCTTTGCGCGCAACAAATCTTTTCTTAAAATGCAACTTGGTATAAATAAAATATTGTAGCCCCCATCATCTCCATTGAAAAATTAAAGTACTAATTTCAACATGATTTCAGTAACTTTTTATACTATTTTTTCTAAAAAAAGATAGGAATACTGCGATCGCCAACTAATCCAATTAAGTGCGACAACAAACCAAAAGTGATTCTAGCTCCGCGATCGCTTTGAACGGATTCTTAGCTTGAAAAACTGCGGCGATCGCAACTTCATAAGGATTTCTACCTGTTTGTCTAACTGCATTAATTGCCGCTCGATGAGAAAAACCGCGACCACATACTAACCAAGCTGCTAAAACATGCCCAGTGCGTCCAACACCCCCACTACAATGCACGACAACTTTCTCATCTTGTCGGTCTGCTTCTCGCAAAAATGGTAAAATTTTACCAGTCAGCATTTCAGGCTTGGCTAGCGTAAAATCCTCAATTGGTGTCCAACAAACTTTTTGACTGCCAAATTCCTGCGCGTAAGTGCCAAGTAAATCTGAGTAGGGAGCGAGTTGTTTTTGAGGCAACAAGCAGCAAATTCGTTTAATTTCTTGACCTTTCATATATTCCAGCCAATCTCGTACTTGTGCTTTTGAATAGCCAGGTCGAGCCGAGCCGAACACGATAGATTCTTGCCTTGAAGCTGGCGCAAATTTGTACATAGCCATTGCACCGACTAGTTTTGTTGCTGTAAAGCTTGGGTGAATGCTACTGTTGCATCGTACTGGTCTGGCATATTCAAACAGCGTACCAATAAATCCAAATCCAAGTCAGGCAGAAACTCGCTTCTAAATGTTTGCTTGTATTCATTTGAACGTAGATGGTAAATAAATAATTGTCTGTTGCGATAAAACCAGACTTCAGGCACTCCCCAGCGACGATATTTTTCCAGTTTTTCTACTCCGCCGCTAGTAAGAACTACCTCAATAGCAATATCTGGAATTTCTTTTTTAGTTACTAAATTATATGACTCGTCAGGTTCTCCTCTCACACCTACTTCACGGCTACCCAAAGTATAGCTACCGCAACGGTAAAAGCGAATGCCGATAAATCTCAGGTAAATTTCCAGCAAAAGCCCGATTGTTGATTTATACTCCTCATGCTCCGGCGAAGGTGTCATGATTTCTAAACTTCCATCCAGGTAAGTCAAGCGTACTTTTGTATCTTCTAATAATGCTGCGATCGCCTCGAATTTCTCCCACGAAATGTCATATAGAGTCACGCAATTATCTTGAAGCTGTTGAGTTTGAGTCATCTTTTTTCCTCCAATATTTAAAAGGCATGATAAGAGGAACTTTATCGCGGTGGAACGGAAGGAGTGAGGGGAGTCTGAGAAACTACTTCAGAGGATGGAATTGTACTATTAGAAACCCATTTATTCGCAATTGGCATTCTCCAACCAGTACCAAAGGCGCGATCGGTAATTTTTAAACCAGGAGGTGCTTGACGGCGTTTAAATTCCGCTTTGACGACGAGTTTCACGATGCGATCGACGACATCTGCATCGTAACCAGCAGCAACAATTTGCGCCGCCGATTGATGCTCTTGAATTAACTTTTGTAAGATATCGTCTAGAGTATCGTAGTCGGGCAAAGAATCTTGGTCTAGCTGACCTGGTTTTAACTCTGCACTAGGCGGTTTGTGGATGACGTTTTCGGGAATTATTGCTGTTTGGTAATTGGTAATTGGTAATTGGTAATTGGTAGTTGTTGATGGTATGTGATTTAATTGTGAATTGTGTTCACGTAGCTTGCTTCCCCGCAGGGGTAGTGTAGCGTCAGCGTCTATTGTGAATTGTAAATTGCTCTTGTCCTCTTGCCTTTGAGAATTCAGCCAGCGACAAATAGAATAAACGCGGGTTTTGGGGACATCTGCGATCGCGGCTAGTCCGCCATTCATGTCGCCGTAGAGGGTACAGTAACCTACTGCCATTTCTGATTTATTTCCAGTGGAAAGCAGGAGGTAGCCGAATTTATTAGCAATTGCCATGAGTAAATTGCCGCGAATCCGCGATTGAATATTTTCCTCGGCAATACCGAAGGGCGTACCAGCAAATAATGGTTCTAAAGTTTTGTCATAGCCTTGCATTAACTCTCCAATCGGGATATTCTGAGTTAATATGCCCAAATTCTTGCCTAATTCCAATGCATCTTGGACTGAGTGTTCCGAACTGTAGGGAGAAGGCATCAAGACACCAAAGACATTCTCTTTGCCTAAAGCTGCGGTAGCGATCGCTGCTACCAATGATGAATCAATTCCACCACTCAGACCTAGTACTACTTTAGAAAAGCCACACTTGCGCGTGTAGTCTCGCACTCCCAAAACTAACGCCTGCCAAATTTCCTCATCCTCATTTGCAGGGATGGGGGCAATATCGCTGGGTTTTAAATCTTTGGCTTGCTCGTCATACTCTACAATTAACAAATCTGTCTCAAATGCACGAGCGCGACAAACCATCTCTCCCGTACGATTAAACCCAACGCTGCAACCATCAAAAATTAGATCGTCATTTGCTCCAACTTGGTTGGTATACAACACCGGAATTTGGTGACGCATAGCGCCATGTTGCAACATTGCTTCTCGTATCTGCTGCTTGTTGGCACTGTAGGGAGAGGCAGATAAATTCACAACTAGATCTACTCCCTGTTGAATTAACTCCTCAATTGGATTAATTGCATAGCTACGCTTACCCCAAAATTCTTCGTCATTCCATAAGTCTTCGCAGATGGTGACTCCAATTTTTATAGGGGAGTGGGGAGTGGGGAGTGGGGAGTGGGGTTGCGATTGGTAATTGGTAATTGGTAATTGGTAGTTGGTAATTGCTGCGTTGTCTTCCTGATTCTTCTCGCCTGTTGCCTCTTGCCTCTCGCCTTCAAAAACGAGAGAATTTGCCTCTAATCCAGGTTCAAAATAACGATATTCGTCGAATACGTCGTAGGTGGGGAGGAGGCGCTTGTGAAAGATTTGTTGGATTTTACCTTGTTGTAGTAAAGCAATACTGTTATATAAAGGTTTACCACCAACAGAAAGCGATCGCTCGTTGGGTTGAACGCAGCCTACTAATACTGCCATTTGAGATGGTAATTCCTCAGCTAGCTGTTGCAAAAGCACTCCCATTTGGGATACAAAACTTGGGTCTAGTAGTAAATCTCGTGGTGGGTAGCCACATAAAGATAGTTCTGGTGTCAGCAACAACCGCGCGTCCTGTTTTTCTGCTTGTTGTGCTGCTGCTAAAATTTGCTTAGCATTTCCATTTAAGTCGCCAATTGTAGGATTAAGTTGAGCGATCGCAATTTTCATAATAATTAGTGAGTAGTGAGTAGTGAGTAGTGTTTTAACTTTTGACTTTTACCAAACTGCGATCTATATCTCCTAAGTTGGCGCAGCCGCTTAATGCCATGGCTAAGCTGAGTTCGTCGCGTAAAATTTCGATGACGTGCTGTACTCCTGTCTCGCCTGCTACGGCTAGTCCCCACAGTATAGGACGACCGATCAGCACAGCTTTTGCTCCCAATGCTAACGCCTTTAAAATATCAGTACCGCGTCTAATCCCGCCATCCATTAAAATCTCAGTACGATCGCCTACAGCAGCGACAATTTCAGCTATAGCGTCAATAGTTGCGATCGCCCCGTCGAGTTGTCTGCCACCGTGATTTGAGATAATAATTGCATCAGCGCCAACTTCTACGGCACGTATTGCATCATCTGGGCGTAAAATTCCCTTTACAACTAGCGGTATTGGAACGAGCGATCGCAACCATGCTAAATCTTTCCAAGTTACGCCAGGATCGAGTTGTTCGGCAAAATAGGCAAATAAACCCGATTCGCCTTGACGCTGGGGAATATCTAAGTCTGTTAAATTACTTAAATTGGCTAATTCCATCCCTGTAGGCAGGACGAATTGATTGTGCGTATCCCTCTCCCGTTTCCCCAGTAGAGGCGCGTCCACGGTGACGCAAAGTGCCTTTGCACCGCAATTATAAGCATATTCCACTAAAGCACGAGTTAAATTGCGATCGCGATGAATATACAACTGAAACCAAGTTTGAGGATTGGCAGTTGTGACTTCTGCCATACTCTTAGTAGCCAGCGTACTCAGCACCATCCCGATACCCAAACTAGTCCCTGCTTTCGCTGTAGCAACTTCTCCTGCGGAATTGGCTAAACATTGAAAAGCCATCGGTGCAATTAGAATTGGCGCACTTAAAGATTGTCCTAAAATTGTCGTACTCAAATCTCGTTGACTCACATCTACCAACATGCGTGGATACAATCGGTAGCGATCGAAAGCAGTACAATTATCTTTCAATGTCACCTCATCCCAAGCACCGCTAGCATAGTAATCCCAAGCCATTTGAGATAAATGTTTTTGTGCTAGCGTTTCGTATTCAAATAAATTGATTGGATGGGATGGAATCATAGTTAGGGCAGTGAGTAGTGGCTAGTGAGTAGTGAGTAGTGAGTAGTGAGTAGTGAGTAGTGAAAAACGAAATCAATATTATTTTGAAGATTATTTCGATTCCCAATGTTTCAATTCTTCCTCGATAAAATAGCCAACTAAATCTCGATATAACTTCTCAATTGCATCGGGATTCAAACCTACTTCCTCTGCCCAAATTCGCCGCTGCTGTAGCATGGCATTGAAGCGATCTATAGCCTTTACATCATCACTACTCTTTTTAAATTGAGCCGCCGCTTTCACATAAGCAAATCGCTTACCTAGCAATTCTATAACTTCGCGATCGATCGCATCAATTTCTTGACGAATATCTTGAATATTCAAACATTCTTCCGGTGCTTTCATAAATCAATTATCAGTTATCAGAAGAAGGAATCAGGAGTCGTTTAATTGCCCTCACTTTCCCACTCTCCCACTCTCCCATGCACCCCACACCCTACACCCTGTTCTACTCACTACTCACTACTCACTACTCACTACTCACTCTTAAATAAACACCAAAGGCTTATCTTTAAAAGGGGCAAATGCTGCTGCATCAAATCTGTATAAACTAGCCGGACGACCAGCACCCCGCGAGACTTTAATCCCTGTATCGCATAAAAAACCTAACTTTAATAATTTGGCTCGAAAATTAGAATAGTCGGAAAAGTTTTCGCCTAAAACTGTTGTATAAAGCTGATATAAATCGCTTAAAGTAAACATTTCTGGCAAGACTTCAAAGGCTACTGGACTGTATTCCAACTTATTTCGCAAGCGCCGATGTCCGTAAGCCAAAATCTCATTGTGGTCGAAAGCTAACTGCGGCACTTCTTTAACGGGATACCAGGCAATTCCACTCACACCATCAGCAATTAATTCTGCATCTTCAAATCTCACTAAAGCAAAATAACTCACGGAAAGATATCGTATTCCATAACTATTAGCTTCTTCTCGCGGATCGCGGTGAGGGCCACCAAATGTATATAGTTGTTCTAAATAGAGATTTTTGGCGCGAATCTTTTCTGCCAAAATTCGATCGGCAGCATTTTCTAACGATTCTCCTTGGCGTACCAAAGTACCAGGCAAACCCCAGTAATTTAAAAAAGGTTCCTGATGGCGCATAACTAACAGTACCAACAGCCGATTTTGAGAAGTATCAACGGAGAAAATAACGCTATCAACTCCAACTTTAAAATCAGCTAAAGGTTGTAAACTTATCGGATCGATAACTTTTCTTTGGATGCGTCCTGGCATTTGTACAAATGCTGTTGGTGAATGTATGCCTTGACTTTTGGGGTAACGGCTTCTGGATCGCAGCGATCGCGATACGCTGTAGAAGAGACATCTAAACCAGTCAAATCGGCGATCGCAATTTTTGCCCCCAAGGAGTGCAAGCGTGCCAAATCCGATGCCTCTATTCCATATCCTGGGCGCGGTATGACTAGTAATTGTACCTGTTGTAACAATTCTTTAATTCGATACCAGCGTGGTAATTGTTCGATCAGATCCGCACCAATAACTAGCGTCAACTCTGAGTGTCCCCATTGTTGCGCCTTTTCTACTGTCTCCAGCGTCCGATGGCTGCTTAACTCTTGATGAAAGCCAATATTTTGCCGTTGGGGTTCGATCTCGGCAATTAACAACTGCAACATTTGGGCGCGATGCTGTAACGGCGTTTGCTGCGACTTAAACGGATTATCTGCTGCCCACACCGCTACGCGATCGTAGCGTTCTGCCAGCCAGCACAAAATCGCTTGATGTCCTGCTGTTGGGGGATCGGCACTCGTGCCAAATAAAGCAATCTTCATTATCTTCCTTCGCTAGCTACAAGCCTGGGTGGTTGGTGTTTTGTTTTCTCTGTTAACTCCTGCAAAGCAGCAGAAATTTGCACTTCTACTGTTGTAGGATTGTCTAACTGTCTGCACTGAGTAGGTAGGCTCTCGACTGTCGCCGCCGTTCTTTGACGGATTTGGGCGATCGCTTCTGGTTGCTGTATTGTTTTCCCTCCTTGCATTACCAGTTGCAGCAAAGGTTTTTCCCCTGGCTGAGGATTTTCTGTTAATAGTCCCAAGCGATCTTGTAGAGATGTTACATGTAACGTCTCCGTCTCTCCATAGTGGCGAAAAATTTGCTTGCGCCCAGGATAAGTCATTTTACCGCTCGATTCCTTCATGACGGGAATGCCGTCGATTTCCACCAACTTGTAGACACCATTTACAGGCGTACCCGTAACCAATCGCGTTCCCAATCCATAACCATCAATGCAAGCACCATTTGCTTTAAGTCTGGCAATTTCCCACTCGTCTACATCACCACTAGCAAAGATTGATACACCAGGTAAGAGCGATCGCACCTGTTGCGATAGAGTGACTAAATCCCCCGAATCGATCCGCACTCCAGCCAGTTGCATTTTTCCGGCTTGGATAGATTCTGCCAAGGATTTAGCGGCGGCGATCGTATCGTAAGTATCAATTAATAGCGGTGCGCCAGGAAAATAGCGGTGAAAAGCTGTAAATGCCTCGGCTTCGCTTCCTGCTGTAGCTGCAAGTGCCATCACTAGAGAATGTGCCATCGTCCCGCTGGGCTTTTGTCCCAATCGGATTGCTGCGAGTACGTTCGATGTCGCATCCAATCCCGCTGCTAAAGCGGCGCGGGCTGCCCACAGAGACGCTTGAGGACTAAATGCCCTGCGCGTACCAAATTCTAATAGCGTTGCCTCCGTGCCAGCAGCATCTCGCATTCTGGCAGCGCGTGTTGCTACCAAAGTTTGGTAGTTAATTGTGTTAAGTAGATATGTTTCTACTAACTGGGCTTGCCACAAAGGGGCTTCTACTCGTAATAATGGTTCGTGAGGAAATATTGCCGTTCCTTCCGTTACAGCCCATACGTTACCCGTAAACTCAGCTTCAGCCAGCAGCGACCAAAATTCCTTGGGTGCGTGGTGAAACAGTCCCGTAGCTTGTAAAGCTGCAATCTGTTCGGCGCTAAATCTCAATTTTTCTAAATATTCCAATGCTTGCGCTAAACCCATGGCGATTAAGTAACCGAATCCTTGGGGTAAGCGGCGCACTGTTAATTCAAAACTCGCCTGACGTTGTTCCAACCCTTCACCAACGTAGCAAGCTGCCATCGTTAGTTGATAGAGATCGGTCAGTAGGCTGTAATCAACCTCTGTCAGTGTCAATGCTCGATCTTCTCGTTCTTGGAGTAGGGTGTTTTCCGCACCGTTCCAGTGTGAACTCATCGATCCCCCAACCCCCTTAACAAGGGGGCTACTAATCTGTTTTCCGCACCGTTGCAGGGTGAACTCGTCATCTTATCGTTCTCTCATGGCAGCGTTTTTCCAATTATAGTAAATATTACCAAAAATATGTCAAGTCCTTTTGGCAAAAGAGCAGGGGGGCAGAGGGGCAGGGGGGCAGAGGGGCAGAGGGGCAGGTGAGCAGGGGGGCAGGTGGGCAGGTGGGCAACTATCAATTACCAATTACCCATTACCACTCTCCTCTGATAACTGATAACTGATAACTGATAACTGAATAAATATATTTTTCTTAATAGTGATTTCAGCGTAAATTGAGCTATTAAAAAGCGATCGCAGAGATATCTACTCATACAAGATTAAGAATGCCGATTGGGTTAGTGGCAAATGGCGATCGCATGGCATGAAAACAAAATGCTTGTTACAATATTTAGCCAATGACTAATGACTAGTGACTAATGACAGTCATCGCGTCAAAGCTGACAAAATAATTGAGTTGGTACATAACAAATTGCAAACATCATCAAATAAGTGTTGCGATCGATTGCAATAAATTGAGCAACACTCATACTTATCCGAAAGCAAAACTAAAATAAGAATTTACAAGCTATCTCATTCATCCTCATTTTAGGAGATGAACTATATGAATATTTCCAAAATGCTAGACAGCGTTACCCAATATATTATTGAAGCCATGACACGGATTTTTGGTCCCAGCGATGATGCATATCCTGCTGTTGGTACGCAACCTTTTACAGGAGAACCTTATAAACGTCGTCGTCGCTACGCCGATTGGTAGATAGTGGTAGGGGCGTGCAGATGTGCGCCCCTATTGAATAAATCATTAGTAAAAGCGATCGCTTTTGGCATCAGCCAAGTACTTGATGCCATTTGTACAAGATTTAGAACGCAATATTTAAAGATTCGCGAACTTCTGATAGGGGAGTTTGCCATAAAGTATTCCAAGGAATACCAAATAGCGGTTTAGCTTGTTTTCCCATTATCCATCCTTGAGCGATCGCATCCATATAATTAGTGGAAACTTCAATATCATATACCACAGCTTTCAGCAAGTTTTTTGCCAGCAAAGATAACCAAAAACGAGATACTTCAAGTTGGGCGACGTAAAAAGCTTCTAGTTGAATTTCTCCTAAAATATTTGTGTTGCACCCAGTTACGACATGCCAAATATCGTGAGTCTCAGTAATGTGGGCGCTCAAAAAGTGAAAATCGCTCTCAACTGCTTGAGCTTGTAAAGGTTTGAGTCTATTATTAAGCATGTGTTCGGCATATGCATGACCGAGCGTATTTGCTGGTAATTGCTGTAGTTGTACCAGATCGAGATCGCCGAGTCGCGGACGATTTGCAAAAGCAACTTTAGCTTGCGGATGCCGCGAAAGTCTCTCCACCATTAACTCAAAACTATCGCGATCGCTCACGGCGCGAATTAAGCGGTCAAGTGTGGCAAAATCTCCATCAGGAGCGCGTACCATATCTAGAAAACTAGATAGTACAGATTCTTGCCACTGTTGGTTTGAGCTTGCCTGTTGAGTCATATTTTATCATTCTTCACGCGCTTGTAAGCTTTATTATCTCAAATGTAAGAGTGAGTAGTGAGTAGTGAGTAGTGAGTAGTGAGTCGATTCGTAGTGAAAATACAATTGACTAATGACCAATGACTAATGACTAATGACTAATGACTAATGACTAATGACTAATGACTAATGACAAGTGACTAATGACTAATAATAAAAGCGATCGCGTATTAAAAGCCTTGCAAGAGTTTTTGACCACACCTCTAGCAACGCAATTAAACAGGCATCAACAAGTTTCTCCTCAAGATGCTGCTTTGGAGTTGTTTCGCGATTTGGCTGCAACTGTACCAGCATATAAAAATTTTCTCACAGCACAGGGAATCGATCCGGCAGCGATCCAAACTTTTACAGATTTCCAACAACTGCCGCTACTGACAAAAGAAAACTACCTGCGCTGTCATTCTCTACCAGATTTATGCCGTCAGGGACGATTGGAAAGTTGCGATATGGTGGCTGCGTCGTCGGGTTCTACGGGGAAACCAACATACTGGTTGCGCTACCTCACCGACGAATTGCAAATTGCTACCCGTTTTGAACAAATATTTCACGATAGCTTTTCTGCCGACACTCGACGCACTCTCGCAGTTGTTTGTTTTACTTTGGGAACTTGGGTAGGCGGAATGTTTACCACCGATTGTTGCCGTCATTTGGCAAGCAAGGGTTATCCCATTACTGTCGTGACTCCAGGGAATAATAAAGCAGAAATCTGCCGCGTCGTGCAAGAACTGGGTAATTTGTTCGAGCAAGTCGTGTTGCTGGGATATCCCCCCTTTCTCAAAGATGTTATCGACACTGGCAGAGCTAGCGGTATGGAATGGGAACGCTACCAAATTAAACTAGTCTTGGCAGGAGAAGTCTTCAGCGAAGAGTGGCGAAGTCTAGTCGGAGAACGAGTCGGGGCAAAAAATCCCTGCTACGATTCAGCTGCGCTTTACGGCACGGCTGACGCTGGCGTATTGGGAAATGAAACTCCTTTGAGTATCTGCATTCGGCGTTTTTTAGCAGAGCATCCAGAGGTAGCCCGTACATTATTTGGCGAATCGCGCTTACCCACTTTAGTACAATACGATCCGCTCAGTCGCTTTTTTGAAGTACAAGATGGGACGTTACTGTTTTCAGGCGACAATGGCATTCCTCTAGTGCGGTATCATATTGCCGATACAGGTGGGATAATTGCTTACGACGAAATGCTGGAATTTCTGCGATCGCACCAATTCGATCCAATTGCCACTTTACAGCCGCAGGGAACTAGAGGTATCCATTCTCTACCCTTTGTTTACGTATTCGGACGCGCCAACTTTGTGATTTCCTACTTTGGTGCAAATGTCTATCCTGAAAATATCATCGTCGGCTTAGAACAACTGCAAATTCGAGAATGGGTAACGGGTAAGTTTGTGATGGAAGTCAAAGAGAATGACGATAAAAACCGTTTCTTCTCTATAGTGGTAGAGTTAGCGCCAGAGGTGGAGGCAGATGAGGCAAAAAGAAATGCGATCGCTACCTCAATTCACGCTCAATTGCTGCGACTCAACAGCGAATTTGCCAATTACGTCCCCCTCGAATATCAAATCCCCCAAGTATCTCTCGCACCCACCGGAGATCCAGAGTACTTCCCCGTAGGAGTCAAGCACCGCTACACCAGATGAAGTCAGAAGTCGGAATTAATTCATCACGCACCACGTACCACGCTTCACCACTACTCACTACTCACTACTCACTCTCCACTACAATAAGTGTAAAGAGAAAACCCTCATATATGCCTAACAATCGTTCGGGAGTTTTTGTTGGTGGTTTTTTATTGGGTGCTGCCGTCGGCACTTTAACTGGAATGTTGATCGCCCCGCGTAGTGGGCGAGAAGCGCGGCAGTTGTTGAAAAAGTCTGCTAATGCTATCCCAGAACTAGCAGAAGATCTATCGACTAGCGTGCAGCTCCAGGCAGACCGTCTTTCAGGATCGGCATTACGTAGTTGGGATGATACATTAGAACGATTGCGAGAGGCGATCGCGGCTGGGGTTGAAGCCAGTCAGCAAGAGCGTCAAGCCATCATACGGCAAAATAATGAGATTAATTCCGATTCCCGTACTGCTTATACAGATCGCCCGTAGTTTCACCGCGATCGATCCGCTGTTTTGGCTCGGACTGTCACTATTGCTGGTTGCTGTCAGCCTCACAGCAGTTTTAGTAGCAGCCGTGCCAGCTTTTCACGAACTCGCACGGGCAGCTCGCAGTGCCGAAAAACTCTTTGATACGCTCAAGCGAGATTTGCCGCCAACATTAGAAGCAATCCGCCTGACAGGGTTAGAAATTAGCGATTTGACCGATGATGTCAGCGATGGTGTAAAAAGTGCGGCACAAGTTGCCAAGCAAGTCGATCGCAGTTTAGACCGAGCTAGAGAACAAGCAAGAAGCATTGAGGTGAATACTCGCAGCGTGTTCACAGGTGTAAAAGCAGCCTGGAAAATTTTCAGCCGCCCCACTCCTAATCGCCGCAATCTCGATCGCCTCTCAGCAGAATCGAGGCAGCCATTGCCATTAAACTTCGACGAGCATCAGTTCGATCGTAATTTCGATCGCGATCCAGTCATTCCAGAAGAAAATCGCCTCAAATCACCCCCCGCCTACTTCGATGACGAAGAAGAATGAGCGATAAGTCGGAAGTTAGACGTTACTAGTCACTGATAACTGGTAACTGCTCACTGCTCACTGCTCACTGCTCACTGCTCACTGATAACTGTTCTCAAGGGAGTCATAATGATATTTGAAGAGTTTGTAAATTCAAGAAATAAACATGCCGAAAGCAACTTGGAATGGAGCTGTATTAGCTGAAAGCTCCAAAACAGAAATCGTCGAGGGCAACCATTATTTCCCTGCAGAAGCGATCGACAAGCAGTATTTTCAAGAATCTTCTACTCACACGAGTTGTCCTTGGAAGGGACTTGCTAGTTACTATAATGTCGTCGTTGACGGGCAAGTCAATAAAGACGCTGCTTGGTACTATCCTGCAGCCAAAGAGAAGGCAAAAAATATCGAGGGTTATGTTGCCTTCTGGCGCGGAGTAAAAGTCGAACCGTAATTGGTCATTTGTCATTGGTCATTTGTACTGGCAGAGGACTGGTGCTACCAGACGATAGATAAATCCTGGTAGTATCAGCAATCATCAGCGGACAGGAAACACGAGGTAGGAGAAAAAGAACTTATAATTTACAACTTACCTCTCATCTCTGATGAGCAATAACCCAAGAAAGTGAGTCGATTCGTAGTGAGTCTGTTATCTGTTAATTCCGACTTCCCATAACAAATGACCAATGACCAATAACTAATAACAAATGACTACCTAGACCGAGCTTTTTTCGCCTGCTTAACCAGTACGGGTCTGGGTTTCTTCTTTTTGTACTTCGGATCTTCCACTATGCGAGACATGGAAGGACGGCAAACTTCGCAATACAGCGGTCGAGGACCATAACTCTCCCGTTCAGTCGGTTGGCTGCATTGCTGGCAAATGAATTTATATAAGCGAGTGTGGATGGTACGTTCGTGGGCGCGGACTGTGTACTCTCGAACAAAAACCTTTTTGGATGGCATGACAAACAAAACCTAGCTATGGTGTATCCAATATGCTAACTAGAAAGGAGTTCAATACTGAAAAAAATGCCTCTTCACAGACAAATCCAACATTTAATCGAAAACTTAATTGCTTTGAAAGACCTTTACCACACTCAACTCGTGGAGTCTGAGAAAAAGGTTGCTCGCTTCAAAGAGCAATTATCGCATGTAAACGGGCTACTGGTAGCGCAGTTGGTAGAGAATCAACAGTTCTTGCAAAGTTTAGTAGATATGCGATCGCAATGCCAGTCTCAATTAGAGGCGAACCAACGCCAAGCAGCCCATGCTAGAGAGCAATTAACTCACGTCAACGCTCTTCTTGCAGACCAAGTAGTATTACCTCCAGCAGAGCATCCGTTTGAGCTACACGCGGCTGCAATTGAAGCACGGCAACAGCAAGCTTTATCTGGCACAGAAACCGAGACGGAACTATTTTCCCACCCCCCAGATGTTGTCCAGCCACAGCCTCAGACCCAAGAGAGTGCAGTACCTCTAGAGGCAGAACAGACAAGTGAGGAATCTGCTGAGTCTATCCCAAAGGCAGAACAAACAAGCGAGGAATCTACTGAGTCTATCCCAAAGGCAGAACAAACAAGCGAGGAATCTACTGAGTCCATCCCAAAGGCAGAACAAACAAGTGAGGAAGCCGCCAGAACTGCCTCTGCGATCAAAACCCCAATGAAGTCAGAGTACCAAAACTTGACTAAAATTCAAGCGGTGGAAAAGTTGTTGCGGGAAAACCAGGGCAAAATTTTAACCGTGGAGTATATTATCTGGTCATTGTATGATGACATGAATGCAGAGGCAGTCAAAGCGGAAAAACCCAGGATTTACGACACCCTCGGACAGGGGATGGAGAAAGGATTATGGGAGAAAGTGCCAGATCAACCAGCTTGCTACACCTACAGATTGAGTTTAGTGGAACCAACAGCAGATTCCGATGCCACCACTAAGTCCAATTCCCGCTTGGCTGTAAGTTCTCGCCGTCGACCATCGCGGCGCGGTAGAAGCGATGATATGCTACCTCGCTACAATCATCTCAGTTTGACTGCGGCTGTAGAGGTAGTAGTCAACGAGCATCCTGGCGAAGTGATTACTACAGAGAAAGTTGCTAAAGAGTTATACGGCGAGGACATTGAAGGACGCGCCTTGATCAAAGCCAAAGACCGGATCGGAAAAACTCTTTGGGGAGGAGCCACCCAAGGACGCTGGCAACGCATTCCAGGTAGACTAGGCTGTTATACGCTGAGTTTGAAAACTTTGAAAAAGGGGTAATGGGTAATGGGTAATGGGTAATGGGTAATGGGTAATGGGTAATGGGTAACTGGTAACTGGTAACTGGTAACTGGTAACTGCTCCCCACTCCCTAGTTATTGCGGTTAAGATGTATTGTCCTTCTGCGATCGCCCCGCGATCGGCAATAATGCCGCTTATGAAAGCTCAACTCATCGCCCTAACTGCGTTTTTGACTGCTTTTTGCCTTGCGCCTCCAGCTCGTGCCGGAAATCTGGAACATACTAGACAACTTCTAGCAACAAAACAGTGCGAAGAATGCGATCTCAATGGGGAAGGTCTGGTCTTAGCTGACTTGTCTGGAGCTAATCTGCGTGGGGCAAATTTAAGTGGTGCTAATCTGAGTCGGGCTAATCTGAGCGGTGCTGATTTAAGCGGTGCAAACCTCAGTGGTGCTTCTCTGTTTGGAGCAAATCTGAGCGGTGCTAGGTTGGAGCAGACAGACTTGAGCGGAAGTGACCTGCGCGATGCCTATTTAGCCAATGTAGACCTGAAAACGGCTAATCTTAACGATACTAACTTTCAGGGGGCGATCGCCATTCCCACCCATGCTGCCAAGCCAGAAGAATTCTACCGTTGGGGTATAGTTCAAGGACAAAAAGGCGACCCTAAAGGCGCAATTGGGTATTTCAACCAAGCTCTCAGTTTAAATGACAAGTACGCTCCAGCTTACATGGCGCGGGGTATTGCGCGCTACCAACTGCTGGACAGAGCAGGAGCAATGCAGGACGCTCAACGTGCTAAATGGTTATTTTTACGGCAGAGAAATAACGAAGGCTATGACACCGCTCAAGCTTTTACAAAACAGTTGCAAGCACCGCAAACGGACATACCCAAAGATAAACCCAATTTCTTCAACTTCCTCGGTGGCGTAACTTCAATTTTGTTGAAAATGTTAATTTAAGTAATGAGGTAGTTGGTAGTTGCCAGTTGGTAGTTGGTGAGAGGTAAGAGGCAAGAAGCAAATTGTGACTGCAACACTATCGTTCCAGAGCAAGCTTTTGACTTTTGACTTTTATCTTTCTATTACCAATTACCCATTACCAGTTACCTATATGTCCCTATCTCATGAATTGTGGCAATCTAATCAAGATTTAGCTCAAGCTTGTCTAAATCATCCCTTCGTGCAGGGTATAGCTGATGGAACTTTGCAGCGAGAAAAGTTTGCTTACTATGTCGGGCAAGATGCATCTTTCCTTGAAGCTTTTGCCCGTGCTTACAGTATCGCTGCTGCCAAAGCACCAGATTGGGAAGGATTTAATTTATTTCACAGTTTAGCTGGGGGCGTACTGCAAGAACTTCAACTTCACGCAGGTTATGCAGCAATATGGGGAGTTAACATCAAATCTGTCGAACCAGGTACAGCTACTCACCGCTATATAGATTTTTTATCGGCTACTGCTTGGAGTGGAGATGTTGGCTTAACTGCTGTGGCAATGTCACCTTGTATGAGACTGTATGCCTTTTTGGGGCAGAAGTTGGCAACAGATGGTATTCCCGCACATCAGTATAGCGATTGGATTCGCACCTATAAGAGTTCGGAATTCGAGCAGCTAGCGCAACAACTGGAAGGATTAAGCGATCGCTACACTACCAACTCCGATACCGTACAAAAAACTTATCGCTATGCCATGTTGTGCGAACGAGATTTCTTTCAAGCAGCTTGGGAATAACGCGATCTCGCGTTGGCTTCTACCTTCCCTCGATCCCCGCGATCGCTTTTTTAGCCTCCGAAGCAGCCAGAGATATCAATAGTAGAAACGTTACATGTAACGTTTCTACTAACGTCTGTTCCGAATTCTGAGCCATGCTTGCCGTCCAAACACCAAAAGCGAGATTGTTTGTTGGAGTTGTTGCAATTGTAATTGCAATGGTTCGCCACTTTGCCTCAAGCGATAAATACTGTCTTGTCCGCAATAAATTATTTCTGGTGCGTCGCGCAGCACGCTATGAGTGCAGCGTTCGATCGCAATCAATGTATCAGCTGTCCGTGCTAGCTGCCGTCGAATTTGCCAAATTCGTCGTGCTAGATAAAATAGTAGGGCAGACAAGGTCAAATTTATGGCGACAACAATTGTTACCATGAGACGCGCATCTGTACGGTTTGGTTGCAAAATGAATTCGTGTTTGGCAAAGTAAATTTGCTGTTTATATAGACAATTGCGATCGACTACGCTAACGCGGCTAGCTGCACTTTTAATTTTTCAGATCTTTTCTCAGAATAGTTTTTACCTCAATCGAGCCAGCACAATTCTTTTAGAGCAGAATTTGGGAATTGATAGCTAGTAGTTAGTACCTAGCTGCAATTACTTTGTGTTTGGTAACACCAGCAGCGATCTCATCCAAGGGAGAGAAGTTTTTCTCCAGCGCGATTGATAGTTTGTTGTTATCAATGCTAATGCATGAATTGCTTTCAAGTAAAGTTTTTTTACTGCAATTGATGTATAAGTAATATTGCTTATTTATCTCTCCTCATCGGTAATTATGAAAGGAACAAAAGTTAAAGCAAAACACGTCCAACAAGAAAGCACTACGGCAAACGCAGCGATCGCCGATGCTGAAGACTTTAATTTTGACTTGTGGGCAAGAGCCGTTAAGCAACAAATGCTAGCCGTGTTGCGCGAAAAAGCATAGCATTGTAGACTAGACGTACATTTCAATAAAATTTGATGCAAGCTTCTTTCCCAGTTACCTCAGAGGCGATCGCGGTTGGTTTTCATGCATTGTCTGAGCCATTGCGGATTAAGATATTAGAACTTTTACGTTCTTCAGAACTTTGCGTGTGCGAGCTGTCGGAGGAACTGGGGATTGCTCAGTCCAAACTATCTTTTCACCTCAAAACACTAAAAGAAGCAAATTTGGTGCGATCGCGTCAAGAAGGACGTTGGATCTATTACAGTCTGAATTTACCTCAGTTTGTTGCTCTAGAACAATATTTATCGGAATATCGTCGCTTCAGTCAATTGCTGCCAGCCCGTCCCTGCGAAGACAAGCCTTCATCTTTAATTAAGTAACTCCCTCTTGACAAATCAATTTTTTTTGAAATGATATAGAAGTAGACTCCCCTATTTCAAATTGAGTTCAAGGGTAGGGGCGAGGGATATGAAAACGATAGCCAGTATTTCGATTTTCCTGGCGGGGATAAGTGCTGCGATCGCAACTGCTATGGCAACGCCAAACGCAGTCAGTTCGACCAAACAGCCGCTAAAGTTAGCTCAAGCAAATACTTCAGAACCCGCAGCCACAATTAAAACAGATGGTTCTAGCACGGTTTACCCCATTACCAAAGCCATAGCAGAAGAGTTTAAAACCACTGCGGCAGGCAAAAACGCGCAGGCGATCGTGAATTTTTCTGGTACGAGTGCTGGGTTTAAAAAGTTCTGTGCCGGAGAAACAGACATCAGCGATGCTTCCCGACCAATCCGCACTGAGGAGATGGAAGCTTGCAACAACAACAAAATTAGATATATCGAACTACCCGTTGCCTACGATGCGCTGACGATCGCAGTTAACCCTCAAAATACCTGGGCTAAAGATATTACTGTAGCCGAACTGAAAAAGATGTGGGAGCCAGCAGCAGAGGGAAAAGTTACGAATTGGCAGCAAATCAGGTCTGCGTGGAGCGATCGCCCCTTAAAGTTATATGGTGCTGGTAAAGATTCTGGTACGTATGATTACTTTACCGAAGCAATAGTAGGTAAAGCCAGAGCTAGCCGCCAAGACTATACAGCTAGTGAAGATGACGATGAATTAGTAGCAGGGATTAGTAAAGATCCAAATGGTTTGGGATATTTTGGCTTTGCTTATTATGAGGCAAACCAGGACAAATTGAAGGTTCTGGCAGTAGATAGCGGAAAGGGTGCGGTTTTACCATCGCGACAGACGGTAGAAAAGGCACAGTACGAGCCTCTGTCCCGACCTTTATTTATCTACGTCAATGCTAGGTCTGCTCAGCTTAAACCTGCGGTGCGGCGATTTGTCGATTTTTATATTCAACGCGCGCCGACTTTAGTTAGTTCTGTCGGTTACATCCCCTTACCTGCGGAAGGCTATCGCCTGACTTATATCTACTTCAACCGAGGCAAAGTGGGAACGGTATTTGAAGGTAAATCTCAAATTGGTCTGACAATTGGGCAGTTATTACGCAGACAAGCAAAATTTTAAGTACAACCAGGTAAAGTAATGGGAATTCGAGTTGGCATCAATGGCTTTGGTAGAATCGGACGATTAGCATTAAGAGCCGCTTGGGGATGGTCGGAACTAGACTTCGTACATATCAACGAAATTAAAGGTGGTGCAGTCGCCGCCGCCCATTTACTTAAATTTGATTCCGTCCACGGTCGTTGGACACCAGAAGTAGAAGCAGCAGGCGATCGCATTTCCATCGACGGCAAGTATTTGAGTTTCAGCGAGTCTCCTACACCAGGAGAAGTCGCTTGGGATGAGTTGGGAGTCGATCTCGTATTAGAGTGTTCTGGTAAATTTCGTACTCCCACTTTACTCGAACCCTACTTTAAGCGGGGAGTAAATAAAGTTATCGTGGCTGCACCCGTCAAGGAAGAGGCGTTAAACATCGTCATGGGCGTGAACGATCGCCTCTACGAACATGACAAGCACCACTTACTCACAGCGGCTTCCTGTACTACAAATTGTCTGGCTCCAGTTGTCAAGGTCATCCATGAAGGATTGGGAATTCGACACGGAATCATTACTACAATCCACGACCACACCAACACGCAGACAATCGTAGATGCACCGCATAAAGACCTGCGACGAGCGCGAGCTACGGGCTTATCTTTAATTCCAACCACAACTGGTTCGGCTACGGCAATTGGGTTAATTTATCCCGAACTGCAAGGTAAACTTAACGGTTTAGCAGTGCGAGTTCCTTTATTAAATGCCTCCCTTACCGATTGCGTGTTTGAAGTCGTGCGTCCCACGACAGTAGAGGAAATTAACAGTTTGCTCAAAACTGCGGCTGAAGGAGAACTCAAAGGCATTCTCGGTTACGAAGAACGTCCCTTAGTTTCTGTGGATTACAAAGACGACCCGCGATCGGCTGTTATCGACGCACTATCAACAATGGTCGTCAATGCAACTCAAGTCAAAGTTTTAGCTTGGTATGACAATGAATGGGGCTATGCAAACCGCATGGTTGAACTTGCCCGCAAGATTGCCCGTTGCTATTAACTCCTACCCAACCATGACTTCCACTGCTGAAAACAAAGCTAACCTACGTAACTACGCCCTCGTGACTGCTGCTTACTGGGGCTTCACAATTACCGATGGAGCGTTGCGGATGTTGGTGCTACTGCACTTTCACCTGCTGGGCTACACTCCCTTGCAAATCGCCATGCTGTTTCTGTTTTACGAGATCTTTGGCGTTATCACCAATTTGCTCGGAGGTTGGATTGGTTCCCAATTTGGTCTCAAGCTAACTCTATACGGTGGAATTGGGCTACAAGTTTTTGCGTTAGCTATGCTGTCGTTGCTCAATCCAGAATGGGCTGTGTGGTTGCAGGTGGCTTACGTTATGGTTGCACAAGCCTTCTCTGGTGTTGCCAAAGACTTGACCAAGATGAGTTCTAAGAGTGCGATCCGCTTAGTCGTACCCCAGTCAGCGCAGTCATCACTGTTTAAATGGGTAGCTATCTTAACTGGCTCCAAAAATGCTCTGAAGGGAGTGGGCTTTTTTGCTGGGAGCGTTTTGCTGGCTCAATTTGGCTTTGTCAATGCCCTACTGATAATGGCAGGAGGACTTTGCCTGGTTCTGGGTACGGGGGTATTGTTGCCGTCAGGTATGGGTAAGATTAAGGCAAAAGTTAAATTTACCCAGCTCTTTTCTAAGAGTCGAGAAATCAATATTCTTTCTGCGGCTCGTTTCTTCCTCTTCGGTGCGAGGGATGTTTGGTTTGTGGTTGCCCTTCCCGTGTTTCTCTACAGTACTCTCGGCTGGACGTTCGAGCAGGTAGGCGGGTTCATGGCTTGCTGGGTTATCGGCTACGGCACGGTGCAGTTTTTAGCGCCCAACCTCTTGCGCTGGTTAGGTTCGGGAGCGGCTCCCCAAGGGAGAACAATTCAAATCTGGACGTTTGTGCTGAGTGCAATTCCTGCCGCGATCGCTCTTTCTCTCCAACTCAGAGTATCCCCAGCTTTAACAATTGTGGCAGGATTATCAATTTTTGGGATTATCTTTGCCTTCAATTCAGCAATTCATTCCTATCTCGTCCTTGCCTACACCGATGACGATAAGGTGGCATTAAATGTTGGCTTTTACTATATGGCTAACTCTGGCGGGCGTTTAGCAGGTACAGTGCTATCTGGTTTGATATTTCAGATATTTGGCTTAGTAGGCTGTCTGTGGGTATCGATGGCATTCGTGCTTGCTGCGGCTGCAATTTCCTTAAAATTACCCGATCCGCAACCCCAAAAAGCGATCGCTTGGAAAGCTGGAGATGAATAGTTATTGGTAATGGGTAATTGGTAATTGGTAATTGGTCGCACACCGTAGGGGCGGGTTCGCCAACAAACTTTACTTCCAATACCAAGATCTCAATAAACCCGCCCTTACAGGAATTTTGGTTTTCCCCAAGTAGTGATTTTGTTAAAGCAACAATGAGTTTTAATAGATCGGCATCCAAGCAAATCGTCAATCATCTAAGTTTTTTTGAGAAATACCTGACTGTCTGGGTTTTCTTGTGTATTATTGCTGGAATTATATTGGGTAGGTTGTTTCCTGGTATAGCAGTAGCTCTCGATGCTATGAGTATCTATCAGGTTTCAATTCCAATTGCTATCTGCCTATTTTTCATGATGTATCCGATTATGGTGAAGATCGACTTTACCCAGGCAGTAAACGCAATGCGATCGCCCAAACCTGTAATTCTCACTTTGATAGTGAATTGGTTGATTAAACCGTTTACGATGGTAGTGTTTGCCCAGTTTTTCTTGGGATGGTTATTTCGTCCTTTGCTATCTGGTACGGAAATCATTCGAGGTAGCGAAATTGTATTGGCAAATTCCTATATTGCAGGCGCAATTTTATTAGGAATTGCTCCTTGTACGGCAATGGTTTTGATGTGGGGTTATCTCTCGTACGGCAACCAAGGACATACACTGGTGATGGTGGCTGTAAACTCGCTAGCAATGTTATTCTTATATGCGCCATTGGGAAGATGGTTGTTAGCAGCAAACGATCTCGCCGTTCCTTGGGAAACCATTGTATTGTCGGTGCTAATTTATGTCGGCTTGCCTTTAGTTGCGGGCATGTACAGTCGTTACTGGATACTGAAACATAAGGGTAGAGAGTGGTTTGAACGACGGTTTTTAAAATATCTCAGTCCTGTGGCAATTTCTGCACTTTTAATTACTCTGGTGCTACTATTTGCCTTTAAAGGTGAGTTGATAGTTAATAATCCTCTGCATATTGTCTTAATTGCCGTACCTCTGTTTTTGCAAACGAATTTTATTTTTCTCATTTCTTACGTAGCAGCATTAAAACTCAAACTTACCTATGAAGATGCTGCACCTGCGGCATTAATTGGAGCCAGTAATCATTTTGAAGTTGCGATCGCCACAGCGGTGATGTTATTTGGTTTAAATTCTGGTGCGGCGCTGGCTACTGTGGTAGGAGTATTAATCGAAGTACCAGTCATGCTCATGCTAGTAGAAATTTGCAAGCGCACGGCGGCTTGGTTTCCCCGCGAACCAGAAAAAGCCTCCCTGCGCGATCCGCGTTGCGTTAGTGCTTTTAAGTGAGTTTATATCTCAATCAACTTACTTTTTTGACTTTTGACTTTTAATTTTTGACTTATGAAAAGAGTCATGTTTGTTTGCAAAAACAATTCTCGTCGTTCCCAAATGGCGGAGGGTCTTGCTCGACAATTGGGAGCAGGAAAAATTGAAGTGACAAGTGCTGGTTTAGAAGCTAGTCATGTCGATTCGATGACAGTAGCAGTTATGTCAGAGGTTGGAGTAGATATTAGCCATCAAACATCTAAATCTTTGAGCAATTTCACCCCAGAAGATTACGACGCAGTAATTTCTTTATGCGGTTGTGGAGTTAACCTACCGGAAGCATGGGTATTAAGAGAAGTCTTTCAGGATTGGCAATTAGAAGATCCAGCAGGACAGGGAATAGAAACTTTTCGGCAAGTGCGATCGCAAATTAAGGAAAGAGTAGAGCAACTGATTCAATCGCTGAGAAGTTAAAAAGCTAATGTTCAAATAAAATAGACATTCAAAAGTTCAACTTAATTTACCTTCGCGCTGAGGAATCAATAAAGCATTTCTCAGTGCTTCGATCTGTTCGGGAACGAGGCTATAGTAAATCCAGTTGCCGCGTCTTTCTTTCTGTAACAAGCCAGTCTCGTACAATACTTTAAGATGATGGCTGACAGTAGGCTGCGATAAACCTAAAGGTTCGGTTAATTCGCAAACACAAGCTTCACCATTGGGATGAGAAGCAATTATACTCAGAATTTGCAACCGTGCAGGTTCCCCAAGAACGCGAAACATAGTCGCTAGTTGAGCCGCTGCTTCAGCTTTGATGAAACCTGAAAGTAAGGGTGGACAACAATTAGTAGGTAGTTTAGGTAATTTCATATTTCTATATTGACATTCATCAATATCATGTGCCACTATATTGATACAGGTCAATATTGATAGATATCAATATCACTCGTAGGACATCACTTCAAGTTTCTAGCGATTCAGGAGATGAAAACTATGGACAGCAATGCAGTAAAACAAAACGTGAGAACGGCTTACGGTAAGATTGCTCAACAACAAACAGGTTGCGGCTGCGGTACTCCTAGCACTGAGACGAAAGAATATGCTGTGGCTTTAGGTTATTCAGAAGCGGAACTAAATACAATTCCATCTGAGGCAAATTTAGGATTGAGTTGTGGTAATCCTACGGATTTGGCGCAATTACAAGCAGGTGAGGTTGTTCTCGATTTGGGTTCGGGTGCGGGTTTTGATTGTTTTATTGCTGCGGCGAAAGTTGGTGCTACAGGCAAAGCAATTGGTGTTGATATGACACCAGAAATGATTGCCAAAGCAACAGAAAACGCTCAAAAATCTCATGTAAACAATGTAGAATTTAGACTGGGAGAAATTGAAAACTTACCCGTAGCAGATGAGACTATAGACGTAGTAATTAGTAATTGCGTCGTTAACCTATCTCCCGATAAGCCAAAAGTGTTTCAGGAAATTCATCGAGTCTTGAAATCAAAAGGCAGAATTGCTATTTCCGATACGGCATTAAAACAGCCGCTATCTGATTCAGTGCGACAAAATATTGCTGCTTATGTTGGTTGTGTAGCTGGTGCTTTATTGGTAGATGAATACAAAAAGATTGTCGAAGCTGCTGGATTTCAAAACGTCAAAGTGACAGTTAAGAATGCCTCTTCTTGCTGTGGAGATGCAGAAACGAAAGATCCTTTAGGACAAGCCATTATTGCTGCGTCAGGAGTTGATGCAGCTTGGCAAGACTGTGTTGTCAGCGTCTACGTAGAAGGAAATAAGTAATTGAAAACGGGCGATCGCATCTGAATTATCGCTGGAGCGATCGCACCAACTCTTTTCGTAAAATTTTTGTTACATGTTAATTCTGCTACTGAAATTAGAGCGGCGAAATCTCTCCAGTGGTCGATTATCCTCGTTCAACTAACTTCTAAATTAGGGATGGTGTAGGATTATGTAAGTATTTTTACAATATGGACTCCGCCAGAGAACTTGTCTTGCCTACAGACGGTGAAAGTGCAGATTTTGAAACTGGCTCGCTCTTTTTCATCGGCAATGCAACTGTCATTTTGCGCTATGCCGGATTCACCATCCTCACCGACCCAAACTTTCTACATCAAGGCGAACACGTCCATTTAGGGTATGGAGTACGTTCGGCGCGAAGAACCAATCCAGCAATGGAAATGGAAGACTTACCTCAAATCGACGCGATCGTGCTGTCTCACATGCATGAAGACCATTTCGATCGCGTTGTCGAGCAAAAGCTGGATAAAGAATTGCCGATCGTAACTACGCATCACGCAGCAGCTAAACTGCAAAAAAAAGGATTCAAAGCAGTACAGCCACTTCACACCTGGGAAACCTTAAACGTCGTCAAAGGCGATGCTCGTCTTCGCATTAGTGCAATGCCAGGAATACATGGACCAGGTATTATTGGAGCCTTGTTACCACCAATGATGGGCAGCATACTAGATTTTGAAACTCCCCGCTCCAATCGTTTTCGTCTCTACATTTCTGGCGATACGCTCGTTCACAAAGATTTCCCGCAGATCCCGCAACGATATTCTGACATCGATTTGGCTTTGATACATTTGGGTGGAACACGGGTTTACGGTATTCTCGTGACTATGGATGCCAAACAAGGTGTAAAGGCGATTCAGATTCTTGAGCCGCAGACTGCAATACCAATTCACTTCAACGATTACACCGTCATGAAGTCGCCAATCGAGGATTTTATGCAAGCAGTTGCAGCAGCAGGATTAGAAGATCGAATCAGGTATTTAAAGCATGGCGAGACATACACGTTTGAAGTACCTACAGCAGCTTAAACGATCGCAGGCAGGCAGCAGAGAATAAAAGAAGTTTGTAATTATTATCACCCTAAATTCAGCCCTGACATCTACCAAATTGAGGATAGATAGTAGGGTATCAGGGCTGATAGATTGCTAAACAAGCGTTTATAGCGAATTAGGATTTGTCAATGTCATTGTTGAAACAAGAGTTACCACCCGAGCGGAAAACTTCTGAAGAAGAACGTTTTCAAGATGATTATTATTCCTACTTTGAAGCTCCTGAAAATGCGACACGATACGCGCCCTCGGTTTGGTTTCTGGATGAAGCATTTAAGCAACAGCCATTTTCAGTATTAGATTTAGGATGCGGCAACGCAGCTTTAAATAAATACTTACCCGCTCGCTGCGAATATGTTGGAGTAGATCACAGCGAAGCAGCAATTGAAGGCTGTTTAAAGCTTTATCCCGATCGCAAATTTATTGCTAAAGATTTATCAATATTACTACCAGAACTAGCTGCGGAAAACCGGAAATTTGACGCAGTAGTACTAGCTGGCTTGCTATTTCATAATGTAGATAAAGAAACATTAGAGAAAAAAGACGATCGAGAACTAATTCAATTCTGCTTGAGTAAATTGGTAAGTGACAGGGGCTATTTGGTCATTATCGTACCTTTTGCCTACGGCAAACATCCATCACACAATTTATTTGCTCGAGCCGAATGGCTACAAATGTTAGTAGAAGAAATGCTAAAGTCTGCTCAGGCAAAAGTTGTTTACGAAAATATTTCGCTCCAAATTGGATTGGATGAAAAAGTACGGCAGCAGAAGCAAACTCCTGACTGGTTTGTAGCAGACGGCAATGCCGATTATACCAACAATTACGCTGGAACTTATATGGCAGCTTGGACGTTTATTGCTTCAGTGTAGCGTTATTTGTCATTGGTCATTCGTCATTATTAGTAACCCTATGTGCGACTTTTTTATAGCCCCCTTTTTAAGGGGGTTGGGGGATCGGAAAACTGTAGCATTTACGAAGAGATCCCCCCTAGCCCCCCTTGGAAAGGGGGGGAACAAGAATAAAGTTGCACCGAAGCGTTAGTAGGCAATACAAGTTTAAGCAGGTGAGAGAAGTTTTACAGTTAATGACATCTCTCAATCGACCCTATTTGATTTGTAAAATTCAAGCATCTGGGGGGCATTGTTCGCCCTACTATCAAAGTCTGCGTTGTTCCTAAATGATTGAGGATTACTAATCTCAAGCTTCAAAGCGCGATCTATATTTAACAAATGACAAATGACCAATGACAAATAACCAATGGTAGATGTATCGTGCTGTAACGATGGCAGAAAATTGATAGTAGTTATGTAAGGATAAAGCAGATAAATGCAGGGCGACATTGCAACTCTAAATGCTGAGGCAAAGACTACGCCAAGATTAACAGCTACTAAATACGACGAGCAGGCACAGCAGTTCGTTCAACTGCTGGAAATGGAAGATCTAGATCGAAAATTGACCGCACAGCCTGCGATCGCAAGTGAGTTTGAACGGGCGATCGCAGCGGCAATTGCGGCGGCTTATTCAAAAGGATCTAGCGACGATGCAGCGCATCTCTTTCTCCAGCGCGTACTTTATCACATCAATCGGCTGAAGCTGTTCTGGTATGACGATTTGCGGCGTTATACTAACGAGCGATCGCCCTACTTGAGCGAAATTCGCGATCGAATTGAGTCAGCTTGGCAACAGTGGGAGATGAGCCACCTAGATCTTTCGGCATTTGAAGGCATAGATGTCAGACAAGCACTGCTCGATCGCGTCGCTGTCGATCTCGAACCGCCTTTATCTGCGGATGCTCAGTTCTTTCGCGATCGCGTGGGTGAAGCAGGCTACCGTCGCTTATTGGCGATCGCTTCTCTCGACGGACTGGTAGAGGCAAGTCAACTGTCTCGCACTCTCGGAGGCGTTGCGAATGAGGTGCATTCGGTATTGACGCGATTGCTAGTAGAAGAATACGGCGGCGGTCGCTTGGCGCGCAAGCACTCTTCCCACTTTATCACCATGCTTGAGGCGCTGGGGATGCAAACTGAACCAGAGGCGTATCTCGATCTCGTACCTTGGGAGGTGCTAGCAAGCATCAACCACAGTTTCCTACTTACCGAACGCAAGCGTTATTTTCTGCGCTACATCGGCGGACTGCTTTACGGAGAGCTTTCCGTTCCGGCGGGATTTCGCAATTATCGAGTTGCTGGCGAACGGCTGGGATTATCGGCAAATGCGATGAGCTATTGGGATTTGCACATTAAGGTAGATGAATTGCACGGACGCTGGATGTTGGATGATGTCGCCTTACCCCTCATATCTCAATACCCGCATGATGCATGGGAGATGGTATTAGGCTACGACCTGCAAAAAATGTTTAGCGATCGCGTAGGTGTAGCTGTAGCGCGATCGGTACGGGAAGCCGAGCAAAATTTGGGATGATAAAAAAGCCCCTCTTTTTAAGGGGGGTTGGGGGGATATTCGAGATCTCTATAATTACAAACAAGTCATCAACTGAGCAAATTCTGTAGATAAATCGACTTGACAAGTATGTTTCTTTGTGAATAAAACACCTGCCAAAAGATAGATATTTTGCGAACAAAAAGCTCTGTTATCTTTTCGTAGCTCTTGAATTCGATTTCTGACTTTTTGCTCGGAGCTATAATAACCAAATTTCAGAGGTGAAACGATGAAATCGCTAACAGAGTATCCTTGGGCGATCGCGTAGTTAATTAATCCAACTGGATTAGAATAACTAGAAACCATAACTAAGACATTTTCGTAATTTAATGTCAAAAGTTGCTGGGTAATGGTAATCCCTTCTAAACCACCATGTAGCAGAGGTTGCAAAAGTTTGTTATCCAGGGCTGGGAGATAAGGTGGGTTTGAAATTAGATAACTAGCCTGGGGCTTATTAGCATCGAAAAAGCAGCTATTGTCTATTTTATACTTATCGCTGAGTTCGTATGTTTCAACTTTTGAATTTGCCGCTTGACAAGCTAAGTCATTTAATTCAAATCCATGTACAATTCCGTTGAAATTTGTCCTCAGTAACGCCTGAATTACAGGGCTACCATCTCCAGAACCAAACTCTATTATCGATTCCGAACTAGAACAATTATTTAAAACTAATGTTTCTATGCAATGTGAATAAAAATTAGATTCTTCTGGACAAAAGAAAATATTCTTTAAGGGGTGGGGTGAGGTCAGCATGTAATCTTATGAGAGATGTCTATAAAAACAGTAATGTACGAACATTTTTATCAACATCCATCTGAAGAGTTATAGCTCAGCTCATTAATTCGTTTTTAGATGAAGTTTGTTAGTATTATCGATCGCTTTTGTCTAAATCTAGAGGAATACAATATAAGGTGATCGTTCCTGGGATCGCTAGCAAACATACCAAAACAAAGAACGCAGTGTATTCTAAAACTTGTTGAAGATAGCCGCTGATGAATCCAGGTAACATCATGCCTCAAGCCATGATACCAGTAGAAATCGCAAAGTGAGAGGTTTTGTATTCTTCCTTGGCAATATAAATTAAATAAACGCTATAAGCTGCCATTTCCAATCCATCACCAAATTGTTTTATAGCAACTAATAAATAGACCAATATAATCGCAGGTTGAGTATAAGCCAGGTAAATATAAAATAAATTGAGAAGATTTAAAGCTAAAGCCATTCACCAAATTATCTTTTTTAGCTCGAGTTTAGCAATTAAGATTCCGCCAATTATCCCACCCAAAACTAAAGCAAAATTTCCTATAGTTCCGTAAACTAATCATACATCTGAAGTAGAAAGCCCTAGTCCTCCTACTGCGGGTTTATCTAAAAGAAAAGAAGCAGATATTTTTACCGAAAAGAAGACAGAAGACAGGAGACAGAATGGCTAGTTTTCTCCTGTAAGTGCTGTTATCCAAACTTTAGTTGTGGGTTTAAAGCTTAACTTTAATACAAAGAATTATGCCCTTGCAGGTAGTACGAGACATCATAAGTCAATATTTCAATCCCATGCATTTATAAGCAACGGGCGGCGAGGTGTCCTCGCCGACATTAGTTGCGTGCATGGGTACTCCTGTCTTCTGTCTCCTGTCTCCTTTGAACAACATTCCCTCAGTAAATCTATACAACAGAGACTTGTCGCATTTCTCCATTTCGTAAATTATTAACACTAGCAACGACGGCTTCTAACTGCGGCATAGTTACACAGAAATAGACGGAAAGTATCAGGAGCGATCGCATCCCCACATAGGTTATCGAGCGATCGACCTGCCTTCACACCTCCTAGAGAAGGAAATCATGTAGAGACGTTACATGTAACGTCTCTACACTTTAATTCCTTTTTTGCGCTTTCCAAGTACCACCGTAGTGATAAAAAGGGTTATCCTGACTCACCGCAGCCCAACAACTTTCGCAAACAAAAACCCAAGTTGCCGACTCGTTATATTGTACCCGAAACAAAATCGGTGCGGGTAATCCACACCGATCGCAAAGTTTTGTCCGAAGCTTGCGCTTCATATGCCCCATTTTATTTCCTATAACCATTAAGCATACGCCGATGCTTGTGGTTTGGCGAAGATCATCCTGCCTGCTGAAGTTTGTAAGGCACTCGTCACCACAACTCGCAGTTCGCCACCAATGTAGCTACTACCATCCTCGACGACTACCATCGTCCCGTCTTCTAGGTAGCCTATACCCTGACTGGGTTCTTTGCCTTCCTTGAGGATTTTGAGATCGATATAATCTCCTGGTAAATAACTCGGACGCAAGGATTGTACCAAATCGTTGAGATTCAACACAGACACTTTTTGCAAGGTCGCGACTTGAGATAAGTTGTAGTCGTTGGTTAAAAGATTGCCATTGATCTCTTGCACGAACCGCACTAACTTGGCATCTACTGTAGGTATATCTTCGTAATCAGTAGAATGAATAGCAATCCGTTCTGGATAACTTGCTTGGATGCGGTTGAGAATTTCTAACCCTCTCCTACCCCGCAAGCGTTTGAGATCTTTTGCCCCATCTGCTAGTTGTTGCAATTCTTGAATCACGAACTGCGGGACGAGAATTTGCCCTTCTAGAAATCCGGTAGCTAGCAGCGTTTCGATGCGACCGTCGATAATACAACTCGTATCCAAAACTTTAGTAGCCGCAGGTTTTAGCGTTCCCTCTGCGACTAACATTGTTTCGACGGAATTGGGATTAATCAACCGCAGAAACGTCCTGCCGTGGATATCTGCTAAGTTGATTCCCGTAAAAGCGAACATGACGCTGCCTAAAACTGCTACTAAGGGCTTGATAAAGCTAAAATCCTGGGGAATGGGCAGCAGAAATAGAGGGGCTAGCATCAAGTTAGCAATCAATAGCCCCAGCACCATGCCAATTGCCCGCGTCAGCAAAACGTCAACTGGCATCTCACGGATTTTAGTTTCGAGACGGCGATAGGTGGTTTGAAAACTCAGCCCAACTCCGCCGCCAATCATTGAGGCAAAGACGGCTACAACTAAGCGCAAAGCATCAAGGTTGGTGACTTGCCGCTGCACGGTTTCTGGCAGCAGCTCTATACTGTAGAAGCCGATTCCGGCTCCTGCTATGATGAATGTAATAATTATGATTGCGTCCAGCATTGGTTAGATCCAATTGAATTGGGGTTAAATTCCATTGCTTGGGATTTCCCGATCTAGAGGATGAGAATCAGCAACTTATCAGTCTGGCTCTATGATATAACTTTGAGGTTATGAGGTGCTGTGCGATCGCGACGGCTAACCCTACTAGCAGGAGACAGAAGACAGGAGACAGAAGACAGAAGATATAAGCAATCTATCAATAAGCAGGCGTTGTGAGAGTTTTCTGCAATCAACTATTTAGATTGATTCTTCTAGCTTTTAATTTGCGAATGCTTCTCCGTTAACTGTTAATTCATTAATTCATACTTCGATCGCTTGAAATTAATAATTCTTAACTTAACGATCCCCTCTCTCCGGCTCAAGAGTAATCGTACTGATATTTTTGCTTGAGCTTGGTATTAGGAATAAAAATCTGAGTTGTTTCTCGATTGAAGTTCCAGACTGCTATTCAATTGATTTGTCTGTAAAGACTACATGAATTTAGTATATAAAGTTACGCGTTTTTGGTAAGATTTACGCTGAAAGAAACAAGTAGAAAGTAAAAATTCGAGTGTAAAGTAGGCATTGCTCATCCTACTAAACTAATAACAAATAACCAATGAATAATGACAGCCATGATGCTAGAGCTTCTGGATCGCTGAGGATGGCTCCACAAGAATCAATTTTAGAATTAGGGCATTTAGCTATGCCCAGTGCAGCTTACGTACACATTCCATTCTGTCGGCGACGCTGTTATTATTGCGATTTTCCCATTTCAGTTGTGGGGGATCGCTTGCAGGGTGAAGCATCTGGCACAATTTCGCAATACGTGCAAATTTTGTGTCAAGAGATTGAAGCTACTTTAGTCCCAAAAAAAACTCTAGAGGAAAAGCCTTTAAAAACAATTTTTTTTGGTGGCGGTACACCTTCATTATTATCTAGCAGTCAGCTAGCTCAAATTATAGAAAAACTTCGACAAAAATTTGGCATCTCTCCTAGGGCGGAAATTTCTATGGAGATCGATCCAGGTACGTTTACTTTGGCACAACTTCAAGGATATTTAGCTGTAGGAGTAAACCGCTTTAGTTTGGGCGTACAAGCATTTCAGCCAGAATTATTGCAAGCTTGCGGGCGATCGCACGATGTAAATGATATTTGGCAGGCTGTAGAATTATTGCATCAAGCGAATGTGGCAAATTTCAGCTTGGATCTGATTTCAGGTTTACCGCACCAAACTCTAGCACAGTGGCAAGAATCGTTAGAGAAAGCAGTGGCGATCGCACCCAACCATATTTCAATTTACGATTTAACTATTGAACCTGGAACAGTTTTCGGACGCTACTACCAATCGGGGGCAAATCCCTTACCTTCAGACGAACTGACAGTAGAAATGTACTGTCTTGCCCAGCAAATGCTGACAACGGCTGGTTACGAACACTACGAAATTTCTAACTACGCCAAACCGAATTTTCAGTGCCTTCACAATCGTACTTATTGGGAAAACCGCCCCTACTACGGCTTTGGCATGGGTGCAGCCAGTTATACCAACAACCAAAGATTCACCCGTCCTCGCAAAACTAAAGACTACTACCAATGGGTAGAAGATTTCATCGCTACTGGGGGAGTGTTAGATTGTCCCCAAACTCCACCAGAAGAAGTTTTGCTAGACATTTTGATGCTGGGCTTTAGGTTGCGAGAAGGAGTTGGCATATCCATTTTATCCCAGTTTGGAGATGAAAAAATTCAGCAACTTTGGACTTGTTTGCAACCCTATTTGCATCAAGGCTGGGTAGAAATGGCAGGGGCGATCGCGCAGCCTTACTATGGAAAAGGCTGGAATCAAGTTACTGGCAATATGTTTCACGGTGAAAATCTTGTCGGCGATTGGCGGTTACGGTTAACCGATCCCCAAGGATTTTTATTTTCCAACGTAATTTTGGCAGATTTGTTTGAGAAGTTGGGATAGGTAATGGGTAATCGGTAAGTCAAAAGTTGAAACTAACTACTCATCGGTCACTGGTGACTATTCACTACTCATCGGTCACTGGTGACTACTCACTACTCACCACTCACTACTCACTACTCACTACTCACTGTAACTACCAATCACTCTTTGGCGGTGTAGGGGAACGACTGGGAGTTTTTTCTGGCAGTACAATACTCACGTCTCTAGCTGGACAGCCAATCGCTGCGGCTAGGTTGATTTTGCGATCGCTATTGGCACTATTAACAAAAATATACGCCAAATCGATACTTGCATCGTTAACTTTTACTTCCCAGAAATCTTGACTGCCTGTTGTCGCCGCTGATAAAGCTTGAATTGAGATTGGATTGGGTGCGCGATCGCCACAAGGTTCGCATAATTGATATATAGTTTGACCGACTTGCAATCTAGAGACTGCTGCTAAAGCTTGTTCTTTACTAACGTAGGCGCATCGATCTGCCCATGCTTCGGTAGCAAATCCCCAACAAACGCACAAAGATATCAAAATTGGCTGCAATCGCCACTTTTTGCTCATTGTTTTGCTCTAAATAGAAGTAGCTTATTTTAACTACTACTAAAGATAGTTAACGCAAATTTACGGTGAAGTCGCGATCGCCTCTCTACCCAGAATGGCTGTAAGGTAGACGTACAGATGATCCCGTGGATAGATGGCTCCACAGGGTAGTAAGACTTAGATTATAAGTCTAGCCTTATAGTAGCTTTCACCAAAAGATAAATGCCGTTTGAGCAGATATCAGACTTCCGGTATTTGCACCTCAAGTCTGGATAGGTATTGATACTCGGACTGAGTTTAAAATTGGTGATATCTACTAATTTTTTCCATCTTACTACGGAGCGATCGCAATTAATTATGAAAATTGCTCAAGTTGCGCCTTTGTGGGAGAGAGTACCGCCCCAGACTTACGGCGGAACTGAATTAGTTGTCAGTCAATTAACTGATGAACTAGTACGTCGCGGTCATGAGGTAACATTATTTGCCTCTGGTGACTCCCAAACTTTGGCTTGCTTAGAAGCAGTATGTCCCCGTGCCATCCGTTTAGATCCAGAAGTTCAAGATTATACAGTTTATGAAATGCTGGAGATCGGTCAGGTATACGAAAGAGCGGCAGAATTCGATCTGATCCATTCTCACATAGGCTTGCCAGTATTAGTAATTGCTCCCAGAGTCAAGACACCAACAGTCCACACGCTGCACGGCAACTTTACACCAGAAAATAGCAAACTCTTCCAACTACATCATCAACAGCCATATATAAGTATTAGCAATGCCCAAAGGCAAGTCAACTTAAATTATCTGCGAACTGTATACAACGGCATCGATGTAGAAAAATATTCTTTTCATCCTCAACCCCAACAACCACCTTATCTTGCGTTTTTAGGGCGAATGTCACCAGAAAAAGGACCGCAACACGCGATTGCAGTTGCTAAACAGGCGGGTTTACAACTAAAAATAGCAGGTAAAATTGACGATCGCGATCGCGCCTTTTTTGAACGAGAAGTTGCCCCGCAAATCGATGGTAAGCAAATTGAATACATCGGGGAAGTCAATCGCACTCAAAAGGTAGAACTACTCGGCAATGCTGCTGCAACTTTATTTCCGATTACCTGGGACGAACCGTTTGGCTTGGTAATGGTAGAGTCGATGGCAACAGGTACGCCAGTCATCGCTCTGAATCGAGGTTCTGTACCGGAAGTCATCGAACGCGGTAAATCTGGATTCATCTGCAACAGCATCGAAGAAATGATTGCTGTCGTACCGCAGGCTTTAGAACTCAATCGTCAAGCTTGCCGAGAGCATGTAGAAAACCACTTTGGCATTGTGCAAATGGTAGACGGATACGAAGCTGCCTACCAAGAATTACTTGCCAGCCGCATTGCTCAAAACGGTCGTGTTTTATCTCCCAATATTGCTTTTTAACGTGATGTAGTCGATCCCTCAATCCCTTGAAAAAGGGGGCAAGAGTTCTCCCTGGAATCTCGGCACGGGAGAAAATCCAGATGCTTTGTGTTTTTATATTTTTCTTTTTCTGTGGAGATTACAAACTATGAATCGGCATCAAACTTGTCCTTGTTGCGATAATTCCTTACTGCGACACATTCGCCACGGAAAAATTTACTGGTTTTGCGCTCACTGTTGGCAAGAAGTCCCTTTACTCGCGATCGCATCAACTCCCATTCTAGAAACTAATACTGGTGAAGCAATCGCGCTTCAGCCTCCCATTCAAGCATAAAAAAATGTAGAGACGTTCCATGGAACGTCTCTACATTTCTTGACCTGATACAATCGACCGCAGAAGTTAAAAACGAAAAAACATGCTAGCTGCGTTGCTGTACGGTCGAGAGGACTTGCGCTTAGAACGAGTTGCCGAACCTAGCCCAGAAGCGGAGGAGGTGATAATACAAGTCACGGCAGCAACAACCTGCGGTACAGATCTGAAAGTATGGCGACGCGGCGGACACGCCAAGATGCTCAACCCGCCGACTTTGTTCGGACACGAGGCATCTGGACGAATAGTAGCTGTGGGAGCAGGCATAAAAAATTGGCAAATAGGCGATCGCGTTGTCGCTAACAACTCCGCTCCATGCACGAAATGTTTTTTTTGTCAACGAAAAGAATATTCTCTCTGCCCTAATTTAACTTGGAACAACGGCACGTTTGCTCAATACTTAAAAATTCCCGCTCCAATTGTCGCCCATAACCTCTTAGCAATTCCTCCCGACTTACCGGATGAGGTAGCGGCGATGACCGAACCTCTAGCTTGCGTATTGCATGGGGTGGCGCGGTCAAATGTAAAACCAGGCGATCGCGTTGTCGTATTGGGCGATGGAGCAATTGGATTGATGTTTGTCGCGGTATTAGCCCAACAATCGGTAGAAGTGTTGTTATTTGGCGGACGCGATCTCCGACTGCAAATAGGGGAAAAACTCGGTGCAACCCAAACTTACAACCACCGTCAACTAGACAATATTCCCGCAGTTGTCAAAGCACAAACAGATGGATGGGGCGCGGATGTCGTGATAGAAGCCACGGGAATTCCCTCCGTGTGGGAAACTGCGATCGCCTGTGCTAGACCTGGGGCGACAGTCAACTTATTCGGCGGTTGTCCCAGAGATACCAAAATTAGCGTAGATACAGAACAACTGCACTACAGCGAACTTACGCTCAAAGGCGTATTTCACAACACGCCCCAACATGTCCGCGCCGCCCTAGACTTACTTTCTAGCCGAGTTATTCCCTTTCATTTACTCATTAGCGATCGCCGTCCGCTACAAGATCTAGAACAAGTATTTCACGACATGCAGCAACGGCAGGTCATCAAAGTAGCAATTCTTCCTCATGAGTTCGATCGCTTTTTGGCGTAGGTCATAGCTGTAGGGGGCTGGCATCTTGATTTCTGAATACTAGGCTCTCTACTGTAACGTCTAAAGCACTTGCAAAACTGCTTGATATCGCTGTTGAATATCTTTTTTATCTAACTCCTGGGAAACTGCTTGGTGGCTGTCGTGCAGAATCATGTCGGCGTGGCGGCGTAGTGCCGCACGGTCTGGCTCATTTTGGGTGTAACGCGCAATCGTGGCGATCGCCTCCAGAAGCCGAATCACCACTCCTACATCCGATTTTCCATACTGACGAATTTGGTGAAAAGCAGCATCAACCAGTCCGGTAAAGCTGAACGGTTCAGCAATGACGCGCAGGTGGTTATTGTTGTCATAGCGGTAAGCAGAAGGGATCTCCCTTTGAGCAAAATGAGATAACCCAGCACTTAATTGGTCGATACACTGAATCGCCGTCGTCGGGTCGTTGATCCCAGGAGAAATGGCACGTAGCGCAATGTCAACTAATTGCGCGATCGGAAACTCAACATCCTGTTGCTCGGTGCGTTGCCTGCCAAACATAAAAGCATCGTTAATTTGCTCGCTCAGTTTTCGATTGACCTTATCCCCTGGAAACACCATCACTAAATCGCTGCCCTTAACCACAAACCTGCCTGGTCGAGATTTTATCTGCAATAATAAGGAGCGATCGCCAGCAATTTGCATCAATTTTTCATCATCTATAGCTTGGAGATAACCGCTATTATTAGCTTTGACTGGATAAGCATCCCAATCGAAATTAGCTGGAATTGCATGTTCGTGCGGCTTGACATCGGGCAAACTCCGCCCTAACTTTTCGGGAAACAAGCGATCGATCGCGCGGTGAAGATCGTTGCTAGCTTCCATAATGATATGAGATACCTGAATAATCGTAGAGGCGTGATGAATGAAATAAATCAGTACGCCAATACTGGCAAGTGCCAACAACAATCCAACTGTAACTGACAGCTGTGGTACAAACCGATTGTAGTCATCGCCATCACCGCGTATAGTCCGCAGTACCAGCAAGCAGTAGACGAACGTACTAATAAATGTCCCCAAGACAAGTTGATTGCCCGTATCCTGCATAAAGTTACGCAGCAAACGGGGACTGTAATTAGAGGCAGCTAGCTGAAGCGCCACGATTGTGATTGAGAAAGCAGTAGCAGCAACAGAAATCACCGAACTAGCTACAGATGAAAGCACCTCCCGCGCTCCGTCAGTGCTACCAGTGTATAGCCAGCCCCATTCTTCTAATGGTCCGTAGAAACCAGCCCGATCGAGGTTCAGCATCGTAAATGCCAAGGCGATCGCGATAATTGCCATAATTGTGGGCAAGAACCAGTAGCTAGAGTGGAGGGAATCCCAAATTTTGCCGATTTTAACGTTTTTCATAACTCCGCCCCATGCTTTTGTGTAGTGTTACATGTAACACTACACGGTGAATTTTGGTGTAGCGGAACAGGAAGCGAACCTGTATCTCCGGCGAACAAGGTTTTTTCGTTAACAGCGATAACCCTCGTTCTGCGTCCCTTACGGGCAAAAATGGCACTCTGCTGTTGAGCTACCCGCCACATGTGCTTGTATTGCAAACGTAGTATAAAATTATGGGTTGTCAAGTCTTTTCGAGGCAAATGCGATCGCATCTTCTGGTGTAGAGATTTTACCCTCGATTTGAGCAAGTTGAATTTGCAGTAGCAGTTCCCCAATCAGCGGACTAGGCGAGAGTTTTAAGGCTTTCATCAAGTCGTTACCCGTCAGAATTGGGGTAGGATGAGCAACTGGATCTTGGGGGTCGAGATAGCGGTGAATCAGAGGAGAAAGCGTATGCACATTCATTCCCTGTACTACAGCTAAAACTACAATAACAGGAAATACTACACCAGCAGTCCGAAAGAAAAAGTACTGGTCTGCTAAACTCATGTTTACAGGCGATTTTGCTTGCAGTTGTGGTAGCAGTTGTAAAGCTGTAGTTACGCCTTTAATTTCGGCTCGGCTGTAAGTTAATTTATCTAATTCAATTTCTGCTGTTGCTGGATTTGGCAAGACAAGACAGGAAAGCTTAGCAATTCCTAGCCAAGAAGTTTTCAGAGTATCTCGCACTGGTTGACTTAATTCTTCAACTAATTGGGGGAAGATTGATGATATTGTAGTAACGGCGGAGTCAACTTTGAGAAGTTGAGTTAAATGCGATCGCGTGACACTAGGAAACCAAGGTGCAAGTAACCCATCTGCCCATGCAGCTTGTAACCATGAAGTACCTAAACCACTATTGAGTAGATAGCCTAATTCTACCCGTACCCGTTCGGCTGCAACTTGTCCGATTAAGGGTGCAAGCTGACGGATCGTTGCTTGCGTATTCGGTTCAATCTCAAAACCCAACTGAGCAGCTTGACGGTATGCTCTCAATAATCGTAGCGGATCGTCTTGCAGATTTGCAGGCGATACCATTCGTAACACGCGCTGTTGCAAGTCAGCATAACCATGTAATGGGTCAATGAGTGCTTGAGTATGGGGATTATATGCGATCGCATTAATTGTAAAATCTCGTCGTCGTAAATCGGTTTCGAGAGTAGCACCTTCTTGTAAGGCAAAATCAACAGTAGCATTTTCGATAATATTTTTAAATACAACCCTAGCAATCTGCCGTTGGGCATCGAGTAAGACAAAACCAGCTTTGTAATGTTTAGCGATCGCCCTAGCTGTCTCTACCGCTTTTTCTGGTAAAACAAAATCTAAATCTAGATACTCTGAGTTTCTACCGAGTAGGCGATCGCGGACTGCACCGCCTACCAAATACGATGTTTGGGGCAACCATTCCCAGCCAAAAGGCAGTTCGGTAGATAATTGAGATAATAGTTGAAATAATAAAGGGGCAGGCATCGCAACAAAAATCAACCCAGCAGCTTACTCATATCTACTCTGTATAAGCTAAATTAACAGAAAAGCCAATGGAGAATGTTCTATGTGCATCTGCGTCAATTGCCATTACGTGGATCGCTGCATGACCTATCATGCAGTAGAACACCAACACCAGCAACCCCACTTAACTGAAAACCCAACTTTTGAACCAAACGAACCCAGTATTAACGTTAACATCCGTCCTAAGGAAGATTACATCGAAATGGAATGGGACGTTGTAGGCTGCCTTAGCTTCAAAGCCGAAATGGGTAAGTGGTCGAAACTGCGCCCTGGCGAACTCGTACCAACATGAGGATGGTAATGGGTAATGGGTAATAGTAAAGAGTTAATGGTTGATGGAAAAAAAAATTAGCAATGGATAACCCCCAACCACCAATTACCGATTACCAATTACCAATTACCAATTACGCCCTTGCCCTACACACGACAACGCCAGAATTAGGTTTAGCAATTAGCAATTTTACTGGAGACAGGCGCGATCGCGTTTGGAATTTGGGTCGCGATCTGTCAAATCTTTTGCACCAATACTTAGCTGAATTTATTCAACCTCAAGCCTGGTCGGATTTAGGATTTATTGCTGTAGCTAAGGGACCTGGGGGCTTTACAGGAACGCGCATTGGGGTGGTGACGGCGCGAACGCTGGCGCAACAGCTAGATATCCCCTTGTTTGCGATTTCAAATTTAGCCGCGATCGCATGGAAACATCGGGGAGAAAAACCAATTGCCGTACAAATGCCAGCTCAGCGAGGACAATTATTTACAGCGATTTATCAATTGACTTCAGATTCTCAAGGCTTGACTTCACTGCTAGCAGATACAGTTATGTCGCCCGAAGCATGGCAGCAGATTTTAGCCGATCTGTCAACTCCTTGTCAAATAATTTCTGCTGAGGGCGGTCTAGGGGCTTCTGTTTCTCAGATATTAGACTTAGCAGAACTGGCATGGCAACAAGGCAAGCGCCCCCACTGGTCGGAAGCATTGCCTTTTTACGGGCAACATCCGGTAGACAGTTAACAGTTATCAGTTATCAGTTATCAGTTATCAGTGTAGAGACGTTACATGTAACGTCTCTACAAAGTTATCAGTTATCAGTGAGCAACAACTACCAATGACCAATGACCAATGACCAATGACCACTTAGCTATGAAGGTGTAATTGCGGCTCGATCGCACTGTCGGGAGCAGATTTGAGATCGCCGCGATCGAGTAGAGGTAGCTGTACGATAAATGTTGCTCCCTTGTCTTTGCCTGGACTTTCAGCGCGAATCGTACCGCCATGAGATTCTACTATATGACGCGCGATCGCTAGCCCTACTCCTAATCCACCATGCACCCTTGTCCTAGAGCTGTGTTCCTGACGAAAGCGATCGAAGACGTGTGGGAGAAACTGAGGACTAATGCCAATTCCAGTATCGCTGATCTGAATTTGAGCGTAAGAGATGTTTGGTAATCGGTCATCAGTTGGCGATTGATGTTTGCGGCTGCGATCGCTGCTTTGGCGATCGATTATTTCGGATAGCCGAATTTGTACTCGTCCACCTGCGGGAGTAAAAGCGATCGCGTTGGATAATATATTCCCGATCGCATACTGTAAGCGGTTAGCATCGCCCAAAATCGAAATAATTTCTAGCTCGGATTCCTCCCCAGCACTCATCGCAGGTATAAATTCTAAACGGATGTCCTTTGCTATGGCAGTTGTTTGTGACGTTGCAACTATGCCCTCAACTAGGGATGTCAAGTCGATCGAGCTAAACTTCATGTTGAGTTTACCTCGGGCAATTTGCGATACATCTAACAGATTGTCAATGATTTGTTTTAGCAGCTTTGCGCTACGCTCAATATTTTCTAACCCACGTCTAAGCTGATTTTTATCTACCTTCTGATTTAGGAGTGTCTGCGACCATCCCAAAATGGGGTGTAGGGGAGTACGCAGCTCGTGAGAGACGATTGCCAAAAACTCATCTTTGAGGCGGTTGGCTTCTGCTAAGCTTTCTGCCTGTTGTCTCAGTGCAACTTCCAGTTCTTTTGTGGGAGTGATGTCTGTGTGGGAGCCAACCATACGTTTAGGATGTCCAGCTTCATCCCAAATTGCCTGACCCCGTGACAAAATCCATTTGTAGCTACCATCTTTACAACGCAGCCGATGCTCTGTTCTATAAAACTGCGTTTTTTGGCTTACGTGGTCTCGCATAGTTGAAATCACCCAGAGCAAATCATCTGGATGAATTCGCTGCAACCATTCATTTAATTGATGGGAAATCTCATGCTCTTCATAACCTAACATTTCCTTCCAACGAGCGGAGAAGAAAACTTCATGGGCATTCATATTCCAGTCCCAAATGCCATCGTTATTACCGCGCAAAGCGAGCTGCCAAAGGTCTTCGCTGTCTTGTAGTTCTAACTGTATTCGCTGGCGTTCTCGGCGCAAAGATGCTTCTTGAATTTCTCGCTCAACAGCTGGGACAAGTCGCGCCAAATTATGCTTCATCAGATAATCGTGCGCTCCTGCTTTCATTGCTGCGACTGCAATTTCGTCGCCAATACAGCCAGAAACAATAATAAAGGGTAAATCTTGCTCTTTTAATTGAAGTAAGCTGAGTGCAGCAGTAGCACTAAACTTGGGTAAGGAGTAATCGGCTAAAACGACATCCCATAGTTGTTGCTCTAAAGCTGTACTCATAGCATCTGAATTATCTACTCGCAAGTATGCTAATTCGTAGCCATGACGCTGTAGTTGTTGCAAAATTAATTCTGCATCGTCCTCTGAGTCTTCAATTAATAAGACACGTAATGCTTTACTCATAGCAAAGTTTTACTGTGGAGGAAGTTCATTTAAACTCAGCCAATACAACCCAAGCTGTCTAGTTGCAAGTAGAAATTGTTGATAATCTACAGGCTTACATACATAACTATTACATCCAAAATTGTAGCTATTAATTAAGTCTTGCTCGTCTTTAGATGTTGTCAGGATGACGACGGGCAATAACCGAGTTTCTTCTTGCGCTCGTAAGCGACGTAAAACTTCTAGTCCACCTACTTTAGGTAAGTTCAAGTCTAGCAAGATCAACGCAGGATTGTCATTAGGTTGACGCTGAGCATATATACTAGTTCTAAACAAATAGTCTAAGGCTTCTGCTCCATCGCGTACTACCTCTATCTCAAAATGAAACTCGCTTTGTTCAAAAGCCATCAGGGTAAGTTCTTCATCATCGCAGTTATCTTCTACCAACAAAATTCTTTTTGTAGCCATAATTACAACTCATCAACTGTTTATAATTTACTAGAAGTCGCAGCCACAAAAATTTTATAAAAAGTAGATTTAAACAACAAAAATTTAATTTGGCTTAAGAAAAATATATATAAATTTTTATATTTGTAGCGATCGCGCGCTTTACAAATTATTTCTAGGAGGATGGAAGAGTGAAATAAAATTTCGCGCCTTGCTCTACCATACCTTCTGCCCAAATGCGCCCACCATGACGGTGAATAATTCTCTGTACGGTGGCTAGTCCAATGCCATTACCAGGAAACTCGTTTGTCGTATGCAAACGCTGAAAAGCTGCAAATAGCTTTTCAGCATAAGTCATGTCAAAACCAGCACCGTTATCCCTGACAAAATAGGTTGTTTCACTATTTGAATCGGACAAAATACCAAATTCAATGCAGGCGTTAGCTTTGTTGAGGGTAAACTTCCAAGCGTTGTCGATCAGATTTTCTAAAACAATCTTGAGCAAGTTCAGATCTCCCCGTGCTAAAACTTGAGGGGCAAGAGTAAATGTTACATTACGTTCGGGTTGTGACTGCGTTAAGTCGGAGGCGATCGCCTCTACAATGGCACTCAGATTGACAGTTTGGCACTGCATTTGCATCCGCGTCATTCTAGCAAGATAGAGCAACGAGTCAATCAGTTCTCCCATCCTTTGACAGCCAGCACGAACCCGTTGCAGGTAGTGTGTGCCTTTCTCATCTAGCTGTTCGCCATAACGCTCTAGAAGTGACAAGCTAAAACCATCGATACTTCGCAGTGGGGCGCGTAAATCGTGGGAAACCGAATAAGAAAATGCTTCAAGTTCTTTATTAGCAGCTTCAAGTTGAGCCGTGCGAGCAGCAACTCGACGTTCTAGATCTTGATTGAGTGCTTGAATCTGCTGCTCGGCAAGTTTGCGATCGCTAATATCCTGGAGATAAACAGATATACCATCAACCCCTGGATAAATCCGAACTTCCATCCAGGTGCAAGCTGGCAGATAATATGTTTCATAGCGAATCGTTTTGAATTGTTGTGCGGCTTTGAAACATTCGGTGCAGAATTTATTATTCATATTGTCTGGCAATACCTGCCAAACGATCGCGCCTAAAAGTTCTTGTCGCGATCGCCCTAGCAACTGTTCTCCCTTGTGATTTAGGTAGGTAAATCGCCATTCTTTATCGAGTGCAAAAAAGACATCAGAGATATTTTCAAGAATATTAATCGTTGAGGCGCGTAGCTTTTGTTCCTGTACGAGTAACTCACCTTTATGCTGATTTGCGACTTCCAGCTCAGCCGTACGTTCGATAACACGTTGTTCTAATTCGGTATTGAGTCGGACAATCCGTTCTTCCACCAATCGGCGATCGGTAATATCTTCTACAACGTAGGCAAACCTAGGATAAGTTCCAGTATCCGTAGCAATGCAGCAAACGGTAGCCCTCAACCACTTTTGCTCGTTAGCCATCTGGTGGAGGTATTCAAAAACCACAGGTGCTTGAGTTTGTGTGGCTTGGCGATAGCGAGCCAGCCATATCCGAATACATTCTTGCGGTACGCCCATGCTGCTAGCTAACCGATCCCGCATCTGTTCTGGACTCAAACTAAAAAATTTTGCGGCGATCGGATTGTCAGAAATATGTATGATGTCGTCATCTATAACTTTCACGACTCCCATCATCATTGGGGCGCTGTCAAAGAAGCTCCGCAACGTCGATTCACTTTGACGCAGAGCAAGTTCTACCTGCTGGCGCTCCGCGATCTCGATCTTCAACGCCTGGTTAACTTGCGATAACTCAGCAGTTCGTTCTTGTACTATCTCTTCTAAATTATCGTAAGCTTTGCCGAGTGCTTCCTGAGCCTGCTGCCGTTCTTTAATTTCTCGAATTAATTCTTGGTTTTTTTGCTGTAACTGAGCTGTCTGTTCTGCCGCTAATGACTCTAGGTTGGTATTAATCTCTGTCAACTCGAAATTTGCCCTAGCAAGTTGATTCCGTGCTTGGTCTAAAAGTAGAGGACCATCAATCAGCATGGCGTAGTGTCGTCGCAGCGCCAAGTAAACGATCGCCACCAGTGCCGTCAGCGAGTCACATCCTACCTGTAGGCTCATTAATAGCAGCGAATTCTTGGCATCTGCTGCCATAAAGACAACGTGCATTCCATGCCCTAACGCACAACTAAAGAAGATGGCTGTTGTTGCCACTACCAAAGGTTGCTGAGAAAAAGGCTGTTGCGATTGCTTCAGTCCTTGAAAAATCAGCAAGCCAGTGATGAAGTAACAAGCGGCGATCGCGCCATTTGCACCAAAAAATATACTACTGAGCATGATTTAGGAAGCTACCACATATTAGGGGATAACTCAGCTTCTGGATCGATCTGCTCAAATGTAAGATTTTTTTAATATTTGAAGCGTTGTATATTGTCCGCAACTTAGTATAATTAAAGATTAATTATCTTCTAATACTACGCGGATCGAGGGCATCGCGCAAACCATCGCCTAACAAATTAAACGCCAGTACTGTGACGATAATTAATATTGCGGGGGGCCAAACCAACCAAGGTTGCAATACCAAAATCGAGGCGTTTGTTGCCAGAGATAGTAAGTTTCCCCATGAGGGATCGGGTTGTTGAATTCCTAAGCCAATCAAACTTAATACCGATTCTGCGGCAATGAATCCAGGTACAGATAGAGTAGCTGAGATGATGATATACGTTGCTGTTTGGGGCAGGACGTGACGGAGAATGATATAGAAAGGGTCGCCGCCCATAGCTTTCGCTGCTTGCACGAATTCCCGTTCTTTGATGGATAGAACTTGCCCGCGAATCACCCGCGCTAGTCCAGACCAACTGACAAAAGAAGTAATCAGGACGATAAGCAAAAATCGCTGGGCGCTACTCAGTCCTGGGGGCAGCACGGCGGCTAAGGAAACTAATAAATAAAGCGTCGGGATCGTCATCAATACTTCCACCAAACGCATGATAACGCTATCGAGCCAGCCGCCAAAATAGCCAGAAATACCACCGACAATCATTCCGAGGGGAAAAGAAATAGCTACCCCAATTAAACCGATACTGAGGCTAACGCGCCCCCCATGTAACAGACGGCTGAATTGATCTCGTCCTTGCTCGTCGGTTCCTAATAAGTTAAATTTGGCTCCAGTCGTGCCAAATAAATGCAGGTTGGCAGGAATCCCACCGAAAATTTCTACTTCCTCAAAATTATTGCCGATTGGTAAAGCAATGCGAAACAGTTGGTAGCGATCGCCTGCGACAAAGAAGCGAAACCAAGCTGGTCTAGTACGGTCTACAACTAATTGGCGATCGCCTGTATTTAAATCTGTCTTACCCTGAGTTGTAGGGTAAACGTGGGGTCCGATAAATTGCCCCTGTGTATTCTGCCAGTAAATTTGCGTCGGTGGCAGCAGGGAACCATTAGCTTGAGACTCATAAGGGTCGTAGGGTGCGACAAAATCGGCAGCAATAACTGCAATGTAAAAAACAAGCAGTAGGATTGCCCCAAAGCGGGCGAGAGGATTCTTTTTGAGTCTTTGCCACCAGTTCATATTAGGGGGAGTCGTAGGGGTGGTTTTTTTGAGCAACCTGTACTAGAACAAATAATTCTGCGGTAAACCCGCCTGTACAGGAGTCGGGGAAAGAGAGCTGAGGGAGAAAAACTACTCACTACTCACTACTCACTACTCACTACTCACTTTTTTGCCCTATTCTACATCTTTAATTCGAGTTTTCCGTTCCAGTATCTCCTTCAACACCAGCGTCACAACTGCTAGTAATGCTAATAGTACAGCGGCGGAGTAGGCGGCTTCGGTTTCATACTGTTTGTAAGCATCTTCGACAAATAGCGGTAAACTTTGGGTTTTTCCAGCAATGTTGCCCGAAACCACCGAAACAGCCCCGAATTCACCCATTGCTCTGGCATTGGTCAAAATTAAGCCGTAGAGTAAACCCCAACGGATATTGGGTAATGTGACGCGCCAAAAGATCTGCCAATCGTTTGCCCCTAGAGTCTTTGCTGCTTCTTCTTGATCTGACCCTAATTCCTCCAACACGGGAATTACCTCCCGCGCCACAAAAGGCATACTGACGAATGCCGTAGCCAACACCATCCCTGGAAAGGCAAAAATAATATTAATACCATGTTCCTGCAACCAACCCCCAAACCATCCTTGCCGTCCGTAGAGCAATACCAGCATCAAACCTGCAACCACTGGCGAGATGGAAAATGGTAGATCGATCAAACTCAAAATAAAAGCCCGACCGCGAAACTTGTGGCGAGTCAAAGCCCAAGCCGCACACAGCCCAAAAATGGTATTGAGCGGTAAGGCGATCGCGGCTAACATGACTGTCAGTTTGACAGCATGGAGAAAGTCCGGTCGGGTGAGGTTGGATAAAAATGGACCCACCCCTTTTCTAAATGCTTGGATAAAGACATTCAGGGCAGGGACATATAAAATTAGCACTAAGTAGGCGATCGCCACTGCAATCAAAACTGTCGGAACCCAGCTCTTTTGCTGTTTCAGATTGGCTTTACCGTTATTCAACTGGGTGGCATCATTCTTAGTCATACCGTCTTCCCCAAGCCTGCAAGAGATTAATCACCAGCAACAGCAGCAACGAAATTATTAACAGTACCACGCCAATCACAGTTGCACCAGAATAGTCATACTGTTCTAAGCGTTGAAAAATCAGTACGGGTGCGATTAGATCTCGAAAAGGTGTATTAGAAGCAATAATTACAGTTGAGCCGTACTCCCCAACTGCACGGGAGAAACCCAAGGCAACACCAGTTAAGATGGCTGGAAATAAGGGGGGTAAAATCACCCGCGCAAAAGTTTGCCATTGATTTGCACCCAGACTCCAAGCAGCTTCTTCAATCTCTTGTTCCATTTCTTGCATTACGGGTTGCACCGTTCGCACTACAAAAGGCAGTGAGATAAAAATCATTGCCACCCCTACCCCCAAGCGGGTAAAAGATACTTTAATTCCTAGTGGGGACAACAGAGAACCAATCCAGCCATTATCGCTGTAAACTGTGGCTAGAGTTAGACCTGCAACTGAAGTTGGTAGAGCAAAAGGCAGATCGACAGAGGCATCAATCAGCCGCTTGAGCGGAAAGTTGTAGCGTACCAATACCCAAGCAATTAAAGTACCGAAGAATCCGTTAAATAGAGCCGCAATTAATGATGTGACAAACGTGACATTGTATGTTGCTAATGCCACAGGACTCGTAGCGATACGCCAAAAGTCAGCAGGACCTTCAGTGCTGGCTTTAAGGAACATTGCCGTGATGGGAAGAAATAACATCACCGTGAGATATCCGAGAGTGATGCGCCACGTCCAGGGTAGATGGAATAACAATTGCCGTAACTTTTGACCTCTTGCAGTTCTCTGAGAATCAAGTTGAGGAGAAGGAGATAGAGCCATATCAGTTATCAGTTATCAGTTATCAGTTATCAGTTATCAGTTATCAGTTATCAG